>Ga0209374_1002214_pt1 | contig 17088 bp, 16 predicted proteins | sample SaaInlLV_DNA_10m_FD_184683 | JGI IMG/M metagenome (GOLD analysis project Ga0209374, IMG submission 184683) | Marine microbial communities from expanding oxygen minimum zones in the Saanich Inlet - SI075_LV_DNA_10m (SPAdes) (version 2) | ecosystem: Environmental > Aquatic > Marine > Unclassified ...
ATGACGCTCGTTTGCGTGCTTTGTGTTTAAGCGGAAGCCTCTCGATTAACGATTATGTAAAAGCGTTGACAGATGCTGGATTTGGAACCAATGAAATTAGAGCTAGAAAACCCTACCGGATTTTAGATCCAAAACACTATCCAACTGATGAAATTATCTATATAGAATCTATAGAAGTGGCGGCAATTAAAGATCCAATGCCTGCAGACGGACCGTGTGTTTTTTCAGGAAGGGCTGCTATTTATTTTGGGGAAGAAGACTATTTTGATGATGGCCTAGGGCATACTTTATTAAAAAACCAACCCTTGGCAATTTGTGATAAAACAACAGCTGCTTTGCAAGCTTTAGAAAGAGACGATATTTTCTTTTCAAAACCTACTTTTCATTACGATGGAGGTGGCTGTTGCTAGTATTTGTAACAAAAACAAAAAAAGTTATCCGGTCTAAGATGAGAAGTATGCTTTCTATGAATAAAAACCTTTTACTTATTTTTACTAGAAACCCAGAATTAGGAAAAGTAAAAACACGTTTGGCCAAAACAGTTGGTGACGAAACTGCGCTAGAAATCTATAAATTCTTACTACAAAAAACCAGAGAGATTTCATTAAAAGTAACTTCGGATACAGCAGTGTATTATTCTGTGAAAGTTAGATCTAATGATCTTTGGGACTCAGAAAACTATCAAAAGTACCAACAAGTTGGAGAAGATTTAGGAATAAGAATGCTAAATGCATTTAAAGATAGTTTTGGCGCAGGATATAAAAAAGTAGTGATTATTGGTAGTGACTTGTATGATTTAACATCCGAAAACATAGAAAAAGCTTTTACTGAATTAGATGATAATGATGTGGTTCTTGGCCCCGCAAAAGATGGTGGGTATTACTTACTGGGGATGAATTCTTTGCATTCAAACATCTTCAAAGACAAAAATTGGGGAACAGAGACGGTTAGAAAAGATACTTTAGCAGATTTAAAAGATAAAAAAGTACATTTGTTAAAGGAGCTGAACGATATAGATGTCTTTGAAGATGTAAAAGATCACCCCTCCTTTCAGCAATTTTTAAACGAATGAAAAAAAAACAATTACAAGAAACAATCCGTTTTTTAAAATCAGAAGGAATTAAAAATCCAGAAATAGGAATTGTCTTAGGAACGGGATTAGGAAAACTAGTCAATGAAATTTCTATTGAAAAAGAAGTTGCTTATACACACATTCCTAATTTTCCGATAGCAACTGTAGAATTTCATTCTGGCAAATTAATTTACGGAGAATTATCAGGTAAAAAAGTACTCGTTATGGTGGGGCGCTTTCATTTATATGAAGGCTATACACCGTGGGAAGTAACCTACGGAATTAGAACCATGCACGGTTTAGGAATTCAAAATTTATTAATTTCAAATGCAGCAGGAGCCATTAATTTATCCTACAAAAAAGGCGATTTAATGCTCATTGAAGACCATATTAATTTACAAGGAAGTTCTCCTTTAGCCTTTCAGGATGCTGGTGATTTTGGAACTATTTTTGCTGATATGTTAGCACCCTATTCTAAAAAAATAAATGCTACAATTATTGAAATTGCGAAACAACAAAATATTCTGCTACACAAAGGTATTTACGCCAGTGTTCTTGGACCTCAATTAGAGACTAGGGCAGAATATAGAATGCTGCAAATTTTAGAAACAGACGCTGTAGGCATGAGCACTGTTCCGGAAGTTATTGTTGCCAAGCAACTGAATCTTCCCTGTATTGCGATTTCTGTTTTAACAGATGAATGTGACCCTAAAAACTTACAACCTGTAAATATTAGTGAAATTATTGCCATTGCTGGTGAAGCAGAACCTAAAATGATTGCACTATTTAAACAAGTAATTAAAGAAATCTAACATTAAAGACTAAAAAAAGTTTCTTTAAAAACAGCACAGACAAAAGTAATTTCTTGTTTCTTTAATGAGAATCCTTCGGTTATACTGCCCTGTCAACAACAACTTAAAAAAAACCAACAACTCTAGAAAAGAACTGTTGGTTTTTTGTTTTTTTTTAATCGACCACTTGCATCGTAATTTATAAATATCTAAACATAACCCTGAAGGCAGTCCTAAAGTTGGTTGAGCAGATTTTTAAAAAGACCGAATGGGACGCACATAGTATTCGTTGTTCTTTGATTTAACATGTCTTATCCCATTCGAATTACCAGAAAATTGAATTGCCAGCGCATTATCTTTATTATCCTCATAAGAACTCCAATAGTGTCCATCTTGCTGAAATTGCATGTTAGTATAATTTTTTAGATTTAGATAAATTCTATTCACCTCATGTTCTGAAGGTAAATACCAACCTGTGTAACCATCACCAGCATTATAAAGAGTTGCCTGATAGGCTGCATAGTTATTGTCTTCACCTAGTTGGGCTGCTATAATTTTTTCAGTATTCGTTTTACCAGAAGCCATTCTATAATCTGTTCCCGTCACTTGCTGCGCACCATCAGGACTCCATTTATATAAACCCCCTAAATCATTTGGAGCACAAATCAACCCGTGTGTTTCTCCATATACATAACCCGGATCGACAGTAGTTAAGATATAAAAAACTTTACCCTCAAAGAGCGTATCACCTACTTCGGGACCAGGAACTACATTTGAAGATTCACTAGAAAGGCCAGTGTCTACCTCATTGGTAGCAGTAACCGTGAAAGTATAAAATGTATTCGCATCCAATCCTGAAATCGTTATACTCCTACCTTCTGTCGCTTCTATAGTGTTCGAAAGTTCACCAGGGTCTGAAGTAGCTGTATACTGAGTGATTGTTGAGCCTCCGTCATTATCTGGAGTGCCAAAAGTAACAATAGCTTCTCCATTTGAAATAGTGGCTTGAACACCTATTGGAGCACTTGGACCCGAAATTATTTTCGTCAAAGCTTTCCATTCTTTACCGTTATAAAACATAACTATTCCTCTTGATCCTTCAAAATCTATAACATAAACCTGTAATCCAGGAGCTGGAGTATCAATAGCAAGACGCTTATCATTAGTCATTCTTGGCATCAAAAAACCTTTTTCAGTACTGTCTAATTGTAAAATAGCTGATGAATTTAATTCTTTAACTTCTTTATCACTAATCAATACTTGGGCAAATGATGAGACTGAAATAAAAATACTAAGGAAAATAAATATTAATTGTTGTTTTTTCATTTTTTTTGCACTTTTTTCTTAAAGTTAACAAAAAAATTGAAGTTTACAAAATTTTAATAGTTTTTTATTTAATTAAAATAAAAAGTTTCTAAAAATAACACAGGCAAGAGTAACTTCTGGTTTCTATGATGAGATGGTTTAAATTACACTTGTCCTTACATAACACCATAAAAAAACCAACAACTCTATAAAAGAACTGTTGGCTTTTTTTTAAGAATCGACCACGCGTGGTAATTTATAAATATAACATTGTTAAGCCTGCCTGCTATCGGTAGGCAAACCTGGCGTTGGTTAAGCAGATTTTTAAAAAGATCGAACGGGACGAACCAAGTAGGTTTCGGACTTTAACTTATAGAGCGCACCAACTAAGGGGAATTTCCGAGCATGAGAATATTTATTGTTACCAGTAAACTCCGAAGAACTCCAGTAAAAAGAACCATCACTAAATGAATCACCACCATCTATTTCTTTTGCTGTGGAGTTTATCACTAAACTATTTTGACACATTAGATTTAACTCAGCATCTGAAGGTAAAAACCAATCAGAATAACCACCATCAATTCATGCTTTTGCCAAGCCCGCTGCATACTCTGTTTCTATTGCTCCTTGTTCGCTTATAATAGCATTTGTATTGTCACTTCCTGTGCCCACAGCTATACCTATTGCCCCTGTTCTAATATTACTACCATTATACCATTGTATTCCACTACTTTGGTCTTTTATAGCACAAACCAACCCGTGTGTTTGTTCAGGATCGTAGCCTTCTTCTCCCTCTTGTAAAAGATAAAACACCACACCGCCTTGGTAATAATCACCTAGTTTATAATAATTATTGTATTAGAAGGAGTACTCCATGTACTGGGACCTATTGCATTAATGGCGGTAACCTTAAAGGTATAACTACCGTTAAATAAGCCATTAAACTCTATTATTAAATTCCCAGATTGATCTTCTTGTAGCGTATTGGCTGGAATGGGATTATGGGTTTCTCCGGATGTTACTTCTGAGCTTAAGTTAACTGCATAATGGGTGATTGGTGAACCTCCGTTCTCTACTGGTGCTTTAAAAGTAATAATAGCTTGTCCTGCTACTAAACTTAAGGAGACTATTACGTTTGTTGGAGGATCTGGCGAATTTAGTCCGACAATATTTATTGTACTTGAAGTACCCATCTCACTGGAACCTATTGCATTAGTAGCGGTAACCTCAAAGGCATGATTACCGCTTGATAAACCATTAATCTGTATACTGCCCTCTCCTGATGAGTCGACGGTGGTGGTGGTACCGGTTTTTCCATCTTTATTTGATTTAGCTGTATAAGAGGTGATTGGTGAACCTCCGTCCTCTTCTGGAGTTTTAAAAGTAATAATAGCTTGTCCTATATCTGAATCTGAGGAGACTGTTACCTCTGTTGGAGGATCTGGACGCGAACTTAGTTCCGTGAAAACTCTCCATTTATTATCTTGATAAAACATAATTGTTCCAACATTATTTACAGTATCATAATCTGTAACATAAACCTGTAATCCTTCAGCTGGATTTTTAATCATACGACGCTTTACATTTTTCATTCTTGGCATTAAAAAACCTTGGGCAGTACTGTTTAACTCTAAAATAGCTGAGGAATACTCTGCTGTATCAGCAGCAAAAATAATTTGCATTTGTGCAAATGATGTGACTGAAATAGCAAGACTAAGAGAAACATTAACGCATAATAATTGAACTTTTTTCATTTTTTTCACACTAATTTACAAAATAAAATTACGATTAAAAAAATATTCATCATTTTTTAGTCAAAAAAAGTTACGAATAAGGATATTTGAGATACTACCAGAAAACTTTGTCAATAAAAACTGGGGAATCTCCACTGTAAGAAAAAATACAATAAGAAACTTAGAAAAAGTTAATGTACATTTGTTATCAATTTAGAATTATATAGATGTTATTGAAGAGATAAAATATCGTCCTGCTTTTTCTAAATTTCTGCCCTTCTAAGAGGAAGGTATCATTTATAAATAGGGAAAACAGTTCAAGAACAATAAATTGAGCATGCATGAAAAAACAACCAAGTCTTATAAAATGGGGATTAAAATATTCTTTAACTGCAGCTCTAGCAGGAATTCTTTGTTGTGTAGCACCTGCAGTCTTATTTATGTTTGGACTCATGGGAGGGGTGTATGCGATTTCTTTTGCAGATTTCTTCTATGAAGAGGACGGAAGTTCTGGGACCGGGTCATTCATTCTTAAAGCAATTGCTTTTTGTATTGGAGTTTACGGAATTTACTCCTTTAGAAAAAAGCAAAATCAATGCTCTATAAAACCAAAAAGGAAGCGTACCAATTTAATACTCCTAAGCATAACAATTCTTATTTTGGGCGTTGGAATTTTTCTTACATTAGAAAAGTGGTCTTCCTGGTATTTTGATAAGTATATTGTTCCGGAACAACAAAAGGAATTAAAAATTACTCCTTGAATCTAAAAAAAATAATTTTTAAGAAATGGCTTAATTTTATTAAATGAAACCAATAATTAAAGTCATTATCCCCGCATTTAACGAGCAAGATGCCATTGCAAATGTTGTGAATGAAATCCCTAAAATTGTTGATGAAATTATTGTTGTTAGTAATAATTCTACAGACAATACTGAATTAAATGCAAAAAATGCTGGTGCAACAGTGCTAAAAGAGCATCGTAAAGGATATGGATTCGCCTGTTTAAAAGGGATGGAGTATATTGCTAATTTAGCTCTAGAAAAACAACCCTATATTATTGTGTTTTTAGACGGTGACTACTCAGATTATCCCTCACAATTAATAGAAATCATTGACCCTATTATAAAAGATGACATTGATTTTGTGATTGGATCTCGAGTAAAAAGATTAAGAGAAACTGGCGCAATGACCCCACAACAAGTATTTGGAAATTGGTTAGCTACTTTTTTAATGACGTTGTTATTTAAAGCCAAGTTCACAGATTTAGGGCCTTTTAGGGCAATAAAGTATCAAAAATTACTTGCTTTAAAAATGGTGGACAAAACATATGGGTGGACTGTTGAGATGCAATTAAAGGTATTGAAACAAAAATTAAGGTATGTAGAAATTCCTGTAAAATATAAAAATAGAATTGGGGTTTCTAAAGTTTCAGGTACCATAAAAGGAACTATATTTGCAGGAGTAAAAATACTAGGTTGGATTTTTAAATATAGTTTTAAATAGTGGTTCTAGAATACCTTATCATAGTCATATACTCAATAGCTTTATTGCTTATTTTTATGTATGCAATAGCGCAATTAAACCTGCTTTTTAATTATTTGAAAGCAATTAAAGAAGAGGAAAATTCAGTGAAGTTTGACTTTACAGATTCCGATAAAATTCCTTTTGTTACCATACAACTCCCTGTTTATAACGAATTGTATGTGATGGAGCGTTTGTTGAAAAATATTGCCAAATTAGAATATCCAAAAGAAAAATTAGAAATTCAAGTACTCGATGACTCTACAGATGAATCTTTAGAGACTACCTCTAGACATATAAAAATAATTCAGAAAAAAGGGATTGATATTCAGCATATAAGAAGATCTAACCGGCAAGGTTTTAAAGCTGGTGCATTAAAAGAAGGCTTAAAAACTGCAAAAGGTGAATTTATTGCCATTTTTGATGCAGATTTTTTACCAAAATCTGATTGGCTATTTCAAACTATACCCTATTTTAAAGACCCAAAAATTGGCGTTGTTCAAACAAGATGGAGCCATATTAATAGAAATTATTCTACCCTTACAAAAATTCAAGCTTTTGCATTAGATGCACATTTTACATTAGAACAAGTTGGAAGGAATAGCAGAGATCATTTTATTAATTTTAATGGTACCGCTGGTGTTTGGAGAAAAGAATGTATTTATGATGCAGGCAATTGGGAAGGAGATACTCTAACAGAAGATTTGGATTTAAGTTATAGGGCTCAATTAAAAAATTGGAAGTTTAAATATTTGGTAAACGTAGAAACACCCGCCGAATTACCGATAGTTATTAGCGCTGCAAGATCTCAACAATTTAGATGGAACAAAGGGGGCGCAGAGAACTTTCAAAAGATGATGAAACGGGTCATAGCGAGTAAGACAGTACCTTTTAGAACTAAAATTCACAGTTTATTGCATTTGCTCAACAGCTCAATGTTTACTTGTATATTAGTAGTAGCCATTCTGAGTGTTCCAATGTTATATATTAAAAATGAATATGCACATTTAAAAAACTATTTCTATGTGATGAGCTTCTTCGTTATCAGTTCTTTGATCTTTTTTGTTTGTTACTGGCATATGTTTAAAAGTATTTATGGTGGAGGGTTTCTAAAATTCATCAAATATATTGGTTCATTTTTCACCTTCTTTTCTATTGCTATGGGTTTTTCTTTGCACAATACAATTGCGGTTTTAGAGGGACATTTAGGTAAAAAAAGTGAATTTGTGAGAACCCCAAAATTTAATATTAATTCGTTAAAAGACAACTGGAAAAAAAATATATACATCAAGAAAAAACCATCTATTCATGTTGTTCTAGAAGGCCTATTAGCTGTGTATTTTATTTTTGGAATGTACAGTGCTTTTATTGTTGGAAATCAAGGAGGCGATTTTGGGTTACTCCCTTTCCACTTCATGCTTTTTGTTGGATTTAGTTATGTGTTTTTTAAATCAATATTTTCTAAAGCTTAATGTCTTTTATTACAAAATATAAAGATGTGCTACTCATACTGATTAGCGCTGTCCTTTATTTTGTGTTTGCATATTCTCTAGAAAGAACTGAATTTAAAACATTGCTGTTTTTGTGGTGTACCCTTTTTGGCTGTTTTTATCTCTTGATAAATAGTAAAACGATTGGCACTTCAACCTTGATTGCATTGGTGCTTTTTTTTAGGATTCTCTTTCTCTTTGCAATTCCTAATTTATCACAGGATTTTTATAGGTTTATTTGGGATGGCCGTATTCTTTTCGAAGGGTTAAACCCTTATTTATCTCTGCCAGAATCATTCATTAAACAGGGCACACAGCCTATATCTGACACTTACAGGTTATATGCTGGAATGGGAGAAATGAATGGAAGCCATTACACCAACTACCCTCCCATAAATCAACTTTGTTTTTTGATTGCTGCATTGCTTGCCAGTAAAAGTCTTTTTAGCTCTATAATTGTATTAAGAGTCATCATTATAATTGCAGATATTGGAATTTTATTTTTTGGAAGAAAGCTTTTAGCAAGCTTAAACCTGCCTAAAAAAAATATATTTTGGTATGCTTTAAATCCATTTATAATAATAGAAATGACTGGAAACTTACATTTTGAACCTGTAATGCTCATTTTCTTAGTTTGGAGTTTGTATGAATTACACAAACAAAAATGGATGTTGTCTGCACTCCTTTTAGCGTGTTCGATTTCAGTAAAATTGATTCCATTGTTAATGCTCCCTTTATTTTACCAATGGTTTGTAAGAAAAGATCAAAATTGGAGTACACGTTTTAAAAAATTAAGTTTTTTTTATACTATTGTTTTATCAACCACACTTCTTTTGTTTTTACCTTTCTACACTCTAGAATTCTTAAAAAACTATAGCAATTCTATAAGTTTGTGGTTTCAAAACTTTGAATTTAACGCAAGCTTTTATTACATCTTTAGAAAAATTGGATACTACTATAGTGGGTATAATGAAATTGCTGTTATTGGAAAAATAACTCCCCTCCTAACATTTATACTTATAATGATACTAACTTTTGTCAGAAAAAACAACACAATGATAGCACTCATTACTGCTTCATTATTTGCACTCTGTTTTTATTATTTTACGGCATCAACTGTACATCCTTGGTATCTGGCTACTCCTTTATTTTTGTCAATTTTCACAAAATACCGTTTTCCAATAGTTTGGACTATCGTTGTTATTTTTAGCTATCAATCATATTCAAATATACCCTGGAAAGAGAATTTATGGCTTGTTACTTTAGAATACGGAATACTCTTCGGTTTCCTTATTTTTGAACTTCGAAAAACATCTAATATTATAAAATTATAAATGATCAATTTTTACTTTTATATAGAGAGATTTTTGTAATTTAGACGCTAATTTGTGAACTAGATTATGAAAAGACTTACCATAAAAGACATTGCAAAAGAATTTAATGTTTCTATTTCTACGGTGTCTAAAGCACTAAATGATAGCTATGAAATTAGTGTAAGCACAAAAGAAAAAATTAAGAAATATGCAAAAGCAAACAACTATAAACCTAATTTTAACGCTTTAAGCTTAAAAAATAGACAAACAAAAACGATAGGAATTATTATTCCTAATATGCTAAACTATTTCTTTGCTCAAGTTTTTAATGGAATAGAAAAAGTAGCGAACAACAGAGGTTATAAAATAATTTCATGTATTTCTAATGAATCTTTTAAGAAAGAAGTAGAAACTATAGAAATGCTTTCTAACGGAAGTATAGATGGTTTTATTTTATCCCTAGCAGAAGAAACTGTTTCTAAAAATGATTTTAATCATTTTAAAGAAGTACTAGATAATGGAACTCCTATTGTTATGTTTGATAGAGTTGCTGAAAATTTAAAATGTGACAAAGTAGTCACCGATAATTTTGACAGTGCAAGAAGCACGGTTGCATACTTAGTTAAATCTGGACATAAAAATATTGCATTTATTTCAACTATAAATAACTTAGAAATTGGAAGAAGAAGGCAATTAGGTTATTTAAAAGGATTGGAAGATTACAACATAAAAGTCGAAAAGAATCTAATCATAAATATAGATGATAACTATAAAAATTATGAAAAAATCCTAGAACCTATTTTTAAAAATAATAATATAGACAGCGTTATTGCTACAGATGAATCCTCTGCAATTGCGGCCATGAAAGTTGCCATTAAAAAGGGGCATAAAATTCCTGAAAACTTTTCTGTTATTTCTTTTTCTAATGGAATTTTAGCAAGACACTCAAGTCCAAGAATGACAACGGTTAGTCAGCACGGAAAAATTATGGGAGAAAAGGCTGCTGAAATGCTTATCAATAGATTAGAAGACAAATCTGAAGAAAAAAAGAAACCTAAGACAATCGTTGTTAAAACTGATTTGGTAGAAAGAAACTCCACCAAAAAAATCTTATAATTTACTTTATTAAAACATGAACCTGTCTAAAGTAAAATTAGTGGTTTCTGATATGGACGGGACCCTACTGAATTCTGATGGGGAGGTTAGTGATGTCTTCTTTTCATTATTTGATCAATTAAAAAACAAAAATATTCATTTTTGTGCAGCAAGCGGAAGACAATACAATAGTATTGTTCATAAATTAGCCCCCATAAAAGACGATATTTTTGTAATCGCTGAAAATGGAGGGATTGCCAAAAAAGGAGATACATTATTAGCCTTAAACTCTCTGTCTGCAGAAAAAATAAAAAAAATAATTCCTATTTTAAGAACTATAGATAATGCGCATGTAGTTTTGTGCGGAAAAAATGAAGCCTTTATAGAATCTAAAAATAAAAAATTTATAGACTTATTTCAAGAATACTATCACAGCTATAAAATAGTAACTGATTTAACAAAAATAGCAGATTCTGAAGACTTTTTAAAAATTGCAATTTATCATTTTACTTCATCAGAAGATTTTATTTACCCAAACCTAAAGGAATTTGAAGATGAATTACTTATTAAAATCTCTGGTAAAAATTGGTTGGATATTTCTGATAAAAAAGCGAACAAAGGAAATGCATTAAAGAAAGTGCAAAGACTACTGAATATTACCAAAGAAGAAACACTTGTTTTTGGAGATTATCACAATGACATAGAAATGCTAAAAGAAGCCGATTTTAGCTTTGCAATGAGAAATGCCCACGAAGACATTCTTAAAATTGCAAATTATACCACAGAAAGTAATGATGATTTTGGTGTAGAAAAGGTGGTTGCACTTTTAGTATAAAACAACTCAATTTGAGTGCTTTTAGTTTGTTAGCAAATGTTGCCCTACGGCAATTGTATTGCTTTTTAAGCCATTTAATTCTTTAATTAAAGCTATTGTTGTGTTAAACTTTTTAGCGATAGAATACAATGTATCCCCTTTTTTTACTTTATAATAATTTTCAATCGTATTCTTTGGCTTTATTTCTTTTTTTGTATTCTTTTTAATTTTAAAATCTTTTCTTTTTATTTTGTCAAATTCATATAATTTATAGTTTTCGATAATCTTAATTAGCTTGTTAGGGTATTTTTTATCGGTCGCATATCCGGCCTTCTTTAAACCTTTAGCCCATCTTTTATAATCCCTTAAACTGTATTTAAATAAGAAAGAATATCTTTTTCTTTTCGACAAAAATGCAGAGTGATCTTCATAAGAAGTTTGCACATATTGGTATTTTCTAAAACACTCTCCTTTTTCGTCATCGTCATGATACACTCGAGCCCCTTTCCATTGAGTATGACATTTTATACCAAAATGGTTGTTAGATTTAAGTGCTAGTTCACTTCTTCCCCTACCAGACTCTAAAATCCCTTGAGCCAATGTTATACTTGCAGGAATTTTACTTTCATGCATTTCTTTTACTGCAATTGGTGCATATTTTCTTATGTACGCTATTGTATAAGTATTTAATTTAGGGTTTTTCTTTAATAAATTTTTTGTAAATTCTTTTTGATTTACAGAGGGTAATTTTTTAGGTTTTAATTCATTTGAAACAATACTCAGATTCTTTTTATTATCACTAGATTTTTTAAGGGAACCACAGCTAACTATAACCAAAAAGAGAACACAATTTAATACAACCTTTAACCTCATAAAACCTTAATTATTTCCTGATTTTGCTTTTTTAATTTTTGATTAAACCCCTCTATTCCTTGAATTCCTCCTGTATGAATTGCTAAAATTTTTGTGCCTTCACTAAAATGTTCTTTTTTGATTAAATCTAAAATACCAAATAACATTTTACCAGTGTAAATGGGATCCAATAAAATACCTGTTTGTTCTTTAAAAGTATTAATAAAATCAACTAAATGATCATTAAATTTGGCATAACCACCAAAATGGTAATCTTTTATTAAACTCCAATTGTCATTCTTAATTGTATATTTTTTAATTTCTTCCGATAAAAAATTCCCCTTTAATGCTGGAAAACCGATAACTTTCTGATCCTTCTTAAGGGATTTTATCAATCCAGAAATTGTTCCTCCTGTTCCCACAGCTGCACAAATATAATTGAATTGTTGATCTTCTTTTGTTAAAATTTCTTCACAACCTTTAACGGCTAAATAATTAGTACCTCCCTCGGGAATTAAATAAAAATCACCCCATTTATTTTTCATCTTTTCAATAAAACCAAATGATGATTTTTGCCTGTATTGTTCTCTAGAAACAAACTGAAACTTCATTCCATTTTCATGAGCCTCTCTCAAGGTCGCATTTTCTTGCAAGGTTTCTTTAAGGTTTTTACCTAATTCATCTCCTCTAATTATTCCAAAAGTTTTAAAACCAGCTAATTTTCCAGCAACAGCTGTTGCTAAAATATGATTAGAAAATGCGCCTCCAAAAGTAAGTAGTGCATTTTTTTTTAGTTTTTTTGCTTCTTGTAAATTGTATTTTAATTTTCTGAATTTATTTCCAGAAACAAAAGGATGAATTAAATCTTCTCTTTTTATAAAGAGCTCAATTTTTTTTTCTTTCAAGATAGGAAGAAAAATTTGTTGATTTTTAGTTTCTATAATACTGTTAAAGTTCATTACTTGTCATTCCTATTTACAAAGGAATCGATAATTTAGTTATATATCCGTTTGAGAAGTTCTTAAATAAATACCATCTCAAGTTATTGAAATATCTTCAATATGACTTCAATAATTAAAAAAAGGGAAATTCAATTGCACTATTTTTCTTTAAATGCACTTAAAAAACTTAATTAAAATTAGAAACTTCAGCCTCTATCTTCTCCCATTCCTCCATTAGATCATCAAGTGCGGCTTTGTCTCCTTTGTATTTTTCAAAGAAATTTGGCCTTGCAGAAACTTCATCATAATTCTGCGCTAACTCTAAATCTGTCTTTGCGATTTCAGCTTCTATATTCGCAATTTCAGCTTCTTTTTTAGAGAGTTTATTCTTCAATCTTTTTAACTCTTTTTCTTGTTCTCTTGTCATTAGATACCCTTCTTTTTTATCCGAAGTTTTATCTGTTTTTACTACTGTTCTTTTTTCTGCTTCTCTGAGGTTTTCAATTTTATGCTGTTCTAAAAAATAATCTATATCTCCTAAATATTCTTTAATTACCTTATCCTTAAAACCATAAACACTTGATGTTAAACCTTGTAAAAAGTCTCTATCATGAGATACTAAAATTAACGTTCCATGAAAACTTTTTAAAGCTTCTTTTAAAACATTTTTTGAAGCTATATCAAGATGGTTTGTTGGCTCATCCATTATTAATACATTAAAAGGCGACAATAATAATTTACACAAGGCCAACCTATTTCTTTCACCTCCAGAAAGTACTTTTGCTTTTTTATCAACTGCATCTCCACCAAATAAGAAAGAACCTAACATATCTCTCACACGCATCCTGTTTCCGTCAGTTGCGGCATCTTCCATGATTTCTAAAACCGTTTTTTCTGGCGGTAAATGTTCGGACTGATTTTGTGCAAAATATCCAACTTCTACATTATGACCGAGTTTTAAATGACCTGAAAAAGGAATTTCACCAACCATCATTTTTGCCAACGTAGACTTTCCTTGTCCGTTCTGACCAACAAAAGCAATCTTACTATTCCTTTCAATTAATAAATCTACATTTTCTAAAACATGTTTATCACCATAACTCTTGCTTAATTTTTCTGCTTCAACGATTATTTTACCCGGTTCTTTGGAGATTGCAAAACGAACATTCATTGCTTGGTTGTCATCTTGATCAACTTCAATTAACTCAACTTTATCTAGTTGCTTCATTAAAGATTGTGCCATAGAGGCTTTACTGGCCTTTGCTTTGAACTTATTGATGAGATGCTGTTTTTGCTTAATTTCTTTTTCTTGATTTTTCTGAGCTTGTAATTGCTTTTCTTTAATCTCTGCTCTTAATAAAAGGAACTGTGAGTATGGCTTTTTATAATCGTAAATTTGACCTAATGATATCTCTATAGTTCTATTGGTAACGTTATCTAAAAACATCTTATCATGAGACACCAATACGATCGCACCAGAATAGCCTTTCAAAAAATTTTCTAACCAAATAATAGATTCAATATCTAGGTGGTTGGTTGGCTCATCTAATAATAAAATATCATTATTCTGTAAAAGTAGTTTTGCCAATTCGATTCGCATTCTCCATCCACCAGAAAACGTATCGGTTAGTTTGTCAAAATCTTCTCTTTGAAACCCTAAACCTTGTAAAATTTTCTCAGTATCTCCCTGGTAATTATACCCTCCAAGAAGCTCATAACGTTCTGTTAGATCTGTTAAATCAAGAATTAATTGACTATATGCTTCACTTTCATAATCTGTTCTGATAGCAAGTTGTTCATTAATAGCATCTAACTTTAATTCAATTTCTTTAATTTCTTCAAAAGCTTGATATGCTTCTTCTAAAATGGTTCTTCCTTCAACAAAATCAATATCTTGTCTTAAAAAACCAATTTGTACATCTTTATCAAAAGCCATAGTACCACTACTTTCTATATCTTTAGAAAGCACTTTTAAAAGCGTAGATTTTCCGGCACCATTTTTACCAATGAGACCAATTCGATCTCCTTTATTTAATTTGAAAGTAATTCCTGAAAATAAATCAGTTCCCATAAAGGAAACTGTTAAGTTGTGTACGTTTAGCATGAAATGTAATAAGTATTACTTAAATAAAAGTTTAAAAATTTTATATTTACAAAAGTATACAAATTTATATTCTATATGTTTAAAAAGGGAAGCAAGTTATATAGTATTTTTAAAGCGAGATGTCCAAAATGCAACGAAGGAAAATTCTTCAAATTTTCAATCTCCTATAATCCTCGTAAGGTTACGAAAATTTTCGATCACTGTTCTAATTGTAACTTAAAATACATGATAGAACCTTCTTTTTATTTTGGAGCTATGTATATTAATTACGGAATCACAGTAGCGATATCTATTTTTATTTTTTTAATATCTAAATTAGTTTTTGAGAGTACCTTATTACAAAGTTTTGCTGCAATCATTTTTTCACTTGTAATATTAGCCCCTTTTAATCTTCGTTTATCAAGAATACTTTGGATACATATGTTCGTTAATTTTGATTCAAAAATTTCTTAAAAAGTTAATTTTCAGCTATTCATAAGCAAATAGTACTTCAAAATACATTTTAATACGTATATTTAATTGACCTTATAAAAATTTTATGAGACCAAAAAAAATATTGCTATTGTTCCTTTTGATAATAACGCAGATTAATTGTCAAAAAAAAATAGACTCCTGTAAGAGTATTATTGAAAACACCTCTGATAAAAAATTAAAATTAGCGATACTCGATAGCGTATTTCATTCTTATAAAAATACGAATGAAATAGAATCTATTCACTACGCAGAACAATATGTGAATTTAGCTTTTGAAATGAAAGAATATGAAAAAGGCATAAAAAGAAGTATTGATGTTCACTCTTTGATAACTGATAAATTGAAACAACCAAAGCGAGCTTTTCAACTTATTGTTAAGAGTGAAAAATATCTCAACAAAACTAACAATACGTTTCTTAATGGTAGCGTTTACCTTAAAAAGGGAGCTACCTACTTCAATAGAGGTGATTTTATAAAAGCTGTTAAAAATTATTCTCATGCTATTACAAAATATGGCTCCAACGATTCGATATACAAAGCAGATGCGATCTATTTTAGAGGGCAATCATATTTTGAAACAGGTGCTTTTTTTAAATGCATAACTGATTATTTGTTGGCATCTAAATACTATGAAAATTTAGGAGATCAAAAATTTTTTATGAGAGCAATGCAAGGAGTTATAAATGTATATGGGATTAGTGGGTTTACAGAAAAAGCAATTGAAGAAAGTAATAAACTAATTACTAAAACTATTAAGTTAAATCTAAGTAAAGAATTTTTATCAATTCTTTATTTCAACCAATCTAACTTTTATAAAAAAACAAATAATTTCGAAAAACAAGAAAAAACCTTATTAAAAGCATATCATTATCGGTTTTTTTTTATGAATGCCGATTATAATTATATAATAGAGTCTTCGCTTTCCAAACTCTATTCCAATACTGATTTAAAAAAATCCAAACAGTTTTTACAGGAGGCAGCCGTCATTCAAAAAAATAGTACTAAAAATAGAAATGGTTTTCAAGAATTTAGAACCGCTAAAGCAAATTATTTATTTAAAACTGGTAAAATTAATAAAGCTATTGAGATCTATCTATCTTGTTTAAAGGTTGCAGAAAAAAAGGGAGACTATATGAATGTTATTAGCATAAACAAAAATCTGTATGAAGTATACAAAGCAAAAAAAGATTTTAAAAATTCTTTGAAATATTTTCAATTTTACAATACTGGAAAAGATGCAATTTTTAATTTAAAAAAAACGAATGCAATTTCATATTATCAAACGCTATATGAAACTGAAAAGAAAGAATCGGAAATATTAAAACATAAAAGTGATATTAAAGTTCTTGCTGCTAAAAATGAGGTTAAAATACAATGGATGCTTTTTGGTGGGATTGGTTTAATTTTAATTTTTGGTGTTTCCTTTTTGTATAGGAATAGAGTGTACCATAAAAACAAGAATAAGTTGAAAACTTTTTTTACACAAAATTTATTAGTATCTCAAGATAAAGATAGAAAAAGGATTTCGAAAGATTTACATGATAGTTTAGGGCAAAGTCTCATGCTTATAAAAAATAATTTTT
>Ga0209374_1002244_pt1 | contig 16905 bp, 15 predicted proteins | sample SaaInlLV_DNA_10m_FD_184683 | JGI IMG/M metagenome (GOLD analysis project Ga0209374, IMG submission 184683) | Marine microbial communities from expanding oxygen minimum zones in the Saanich Inlet - SI075_LV_DNA_10m (SPAdes) (version 2) | ecosystem: Environmental > Aquatic > Marine > Unclassified ...
TTTTTTCTCGCGACAAAATAGACAAATTTACTATTTATGCAATTAACTGTTTATGATTTATCTTAGCACTCATTACAATTGCAAATCCTATCATTGTTGCAAGCATCGATGAACCGCCATAAGAGAGAAGCGGCAATGGTGAACCCACTATAGGAAGTAAGCCTAATACCATTGACATATTAACTGTAATATAGAAAAAAATTGCAGAGCCAAATCCATAGCAATAAAGTTTTGCAAAGAAACTTCTCGAAATTGATCCTATTCTAATTACTCTATAAATAAGCGTTATATAAATAATTAAAAGACCAAGAGAGCCTAAAAACCCATGTTCTTCTGCAAATAAAGTAAATATAAAATCAGTATGTTTTTCTGGTAAAAATTCTAGGTAACTCTGAGTGCCTTTTAAAAAACCCTTCCCTATAAATCCTCCAGAGCCAACTGCTATTTTAGATTGAATTATTTGATATCCTGCTCCTAAAGGATCTCTATCTGGATTAAGAAAAGTTAAAATTCTTAACTTTTGATAATCTTCTAAAAATGCAATCGCAAATGGTGCTGAAATTAATAATGAAAAAAAAGAATATAAAAAATATTTTATGTTTAAACCTGTAAGCCATATAACAACCAACCCACTTAGAGCAATTAATATCGAGGTTCCTAAATCTGGCTGACTGATCACAAGCATCATTGGTAAAATTAGAATTACTATTGCTGTTAACAAATTTTGAAAAGAATTAACTTTATCTAGTTGTACACGATGATAGTACCTGGCCAAACATACTATTATTGCAACTTTCATTAACTCTGAAGGTTGTAAATTAATAAAATACAAATCAACCCACCTTTGAGAGCCAGATGCTTTAACTCCATATAATGAAGCCCATATTAAAAGTATTAAAACAATGACATAAAATATATAGGCCGTGTAATGCCAAAATCTAATATTAAAAAATGATAGAATAATCATCATTGGAAAAAAAACTAAGAATTTTGATATGTGGCTTTTACTATGAAATAATAATTCACCTCCATCAGTAGAATACATTGCAAAGGACCCTATTATCCCTAAAAGAAAAATACAAAATAATAAGATGAAATCAAAATTCATAAATTTTTGAAAAATAGTTTGTTCGTTGCTTATTGAATTAAATTGCATTTTATATCTTTAATAATTTTTCTTTTCTGATTTTTTCTCTTTCTTCATGTCTGTCTATAATTAATTTAAAAAGTTTTTTTGCCTTGGGTGCTGCCGCAGCACTTCCAGAACCTCCATGTTCGATTAGTACACTTAATGCATATCTTGGATTTTTATAAGGTCCAAACGCAACATACAAAGCATGATCTCTTTCATTGTACGGAATTTCAATAGTTTTTAAATCTAACTCTCTGTCTCTCTCTGTAATTCTTTTAACCTGTGATGTTCCAGTTTTGCCAGCAAATTGATATTTAGGATCTTTTATTCTAGATGAATAAGATGTTCCCCTAACCTCATTTGTTGAAGCAAACATTGCATTTTGAACAAACTTAATATTTTCTGGGTTTCTAAACAAAGGCTGATGTTTTTTTTCTTTAATAAAACTTAGCAATTGCTGACTAGCTTCAGTTAAACCTTTTTTTGACTCAGTAAAATTTTTATAATTTTCATCTATCTGTGCCTTGATATCTTCAAATGATACATCGTCATCATTAGATGTTATTTTGGGATAAATTTTATAACCACCATTAGCTAATTGTGCTGTCATTAAACATAATTGCAATGGTGTGGTCTGCAAATATCCTTGTCCAATACCTGTGATCAAAGTCTCTCCTATAACCCAACCCTTACCTAACGCATTTTTTTTCCATTGAGTGTCTGGAACTAATCCTTTTTTTTCATTACTATAAACTTCGTTTAAGACCCTTTCTCCAAGACCAAACTTCAGCGCTGTTTCTTTTAATCGATCTACGCCAAGTTTTCTTGCAATTTCGTAAAAATATGTGTCACAAGACATTTTCATAGCACCTTTTAAATCTACTACTCCATGACCCTTTTTTTTCCAGCAATGATAAGTTTGGCCATACATTTCAGTTTTACCTGTACAATTGACTTTAAATTTTGTTGAAACAACATCGTTCTCTAGAGCAGAAAGAGCTACTATTGGTTTGATAGTTGACCCTGGAGAATACAATCCAGATAAAGTTTTATTAACTAATGGTTTCAATGGGTTATTTCTGATTAATTGCCAATCATCCTGACTGATACCAAATAAGAATAAGTTAGGATCAAATGATGGAGATGAATGCATGGCAATTATATCTCCTGTATAAATGTCCATCACACTAATTGATCCCGCTACGTCTTTTAACAATTCATTACTAAGTTTTTGAACTTCAGTATCAATTGTAAGTTTTATTGTTTTTCCTTTTATTCCTTCTTGGTGATCTATTTGATTAATTCTTTTTCCATATGCATTAACCTCATATCTTTGTACACCATTTGATCCAATCAAATCATTTTCAAACGATTTTTCTAAACCTGTTTTACCTACTTTAAGACCTGGTACATGGTTATTCTTAATTACTTCATTATTTAAAATATCTTTTTCACTAGCCATGCTTACATAACCCAACACATGAGTATAATTTTCACTTAATGGGTAATCTCGTGATACAGAAAGCACAGGTTTTGCTCCTGTTAATTCATGCAAAAAGAAATTAATTTTAGTAAATTGCTCCCAAGTTAAATTATCAGATACGATTAAAGTTTCCCATGATTTTTGGCTATTTTTCTTTTTAATAATTTTATTAAATTGTTTGTCACTTAAATTTAAAAGATCTTTAAGTCTTAACATTAAACTTTTAAAATTTTCAACTTGTTCAGGAACAACATGTAGTTGATACACTTTAAGATTGCCCGCAATTACATTACCAAAATAATCTAAAAATTCTCCTCTTACTGGTGGCAATCTCCATTCTCTTAATCTATTTTTGTCAGATAAGGTTAGATACTTTTTATTTTCTGTAATTTGTAATGAAAATAACCTGATGATTATTCCAGTGAAAACTACAAACTTGGCTGCTCCAATAATAAACATTCTTCTATTAATAGTAAGAAGTTTTTCACCACCAAAATGATTAGTCTGCATTTCTATACCCTATAAAAAAGTTTTCAATAAAATGAAATATATAAGTAAAGAAAATATAAAAAATAAATGTAAATAAAGTATTAACAATACTATTTGTGTGATTGATATCGTATTCAAAAATAAAAACTAATGATATATATGAGAATGAATTTATAATTAATAGAGTAATCAAAAAGAAAATCCAATCTTTCACAAGATTGGGTCTTAATGTAATATTTCTTAAATATGATGCAAACCCACACAATAATAAAAATAACAAACTACTGATCCCCATTGGCAGCCCGACAATGACATCATTAAATAATCCTGCAACAAAAAGACTTATATAACCCAGAGCTTCTTTTCTCTTTAATGTATAATAAAAAATTAATATGTAACTAAAATTAAAAGAAAAATATTTTAATCCTACATCATTAAAATCAAAGTCATTCATTACAGATACAAAAAGTAAAATCAGTGGAAAATATTCAAAAAAAATTCTACTAATATTATTGTTTCTTAGATTGTTCATTTATATTTTTCCTTTTTGCAATACGCAGTTTTTGTATTCTGGTGTTCCTACTTTATGAAGTTTATTAAATAAAGTTTTTCTACATTTGTGTCCATATAAAAGATTTAATTTTAAGAATTCCATTTCTTCTTTTTGAAATGTCTGTTCTTCAACAGCCTCTTCAGCATCTAAAAGTTTGGTTTGCAAATTATAGATTCTATTTTTAAGTTGACTGTTCTCTTCCTCAATATTTTTTCTAACCTCTGCGGCTATTTTCTTTTCTTCTAACAATATTCTTATATTTTCTTTTTGTTTCGTTGCTTCTAAAATTTGAGCATCCATTGTTTTTAATTCTTTTTTAGATGTTTGATCTAAAGCCTTTTCTTCCTTAGAAAAAGATATAACTTTTACGTACTTAAGTTGTGTAAAATCCTTAAACACATCAACATTTAAGTCGTTTAACTCAGTATTTTCCGTAGCATTTATTTTTCCAATTAATATCCCACTTTTAAACAATCCACCTGCTCCTGAAGTTGTAACCATCATATCTTCGATATTGTTTTTAAAATCTGTCCCCTGAATATATTGTAAAGTAGCATTTTGCTTACCATCACCGGACATGATTGCCTGAATGTCATTTGGTGACACAGATACCGGAATTTTAGAATTGATATCTGATAATAATAAAACTCTAGATGTGAAGAAATTTACCTCAACCACTTTTCCAATTAAATATTCACCATCAAGAACAGCCATCCCAAGCTTAATATTATTTTTGCTTCCTTTGTTTAGTACTACAGATCTTAAAAATGGACTATTCTTATCAATTAATACCTTTGCAAAGATTTCATTGTTTTTTATAAAATAATCATCAACTAGTTTTTTATACTTAATATTTTCAAGCATAATAATTTGATTTGATAAATCTTTAGACTCAAATTTACCTAATTTTTCTTCAATTGATTTATAGCTACTATAATGATTTATATGATCTGTTATTTTATTAAAACTAGCCCCAATAATTTTTTCTGGTCCTGAAACTATAAATGATGATCTATAAACAATTTCTTTAATGGAAATTTTTACTAAATCAACTACTTTAAAGTTGTAACTTCCTAAAATTAGAAATATTACAGAAAAAAAAATCAGTCCAAGTAATGAAAATCTTTGTTGGGCTCCTTTTTTTAAAAAAGCAGAACGTATTGCTATTACAAAATCATCTCTACTTTGTTCCATCTTTTTTAATACTCAGATAACATAGTAGAAAATATTTCTTCTTGCTCTAAAGCTTTTCCCGTTCCAATAGCAACACATGCTAATGGATCGTCTGCGATATACACAGGTAAACCTGTTTCTTTAGAAAATCTTTTATCAATATTTTTTAACAATGCTCCACCACCTGTTAATGTAAGTCCCATGTCTACCAAGTCTGCTGATAGTTCTGGAGGGGTATTTTCTAATGCATCTTTAATACCATTTACCATTTCTCTTAAAATACCATTAAGTGCTTCAGCGGTATCCTCCTCTGTAATATTAACTTCTTTAGGTGTTCCTGACCTAAGATCTCTACCTTTAACAGCATAAGTGTTATTGTTTGAAGGTATTGCAGTACCAATTTCTTTTTTAATTTTCTCCGCTGTACTATCTCCAATCATTAAATTATATTCTTTTCTCATGTAATTAATCATTGCTGAGTCCATTGCATCACCAGCAACTCTCAACGATTTAGAATAAACTAACCCTCCCAAAGACATTACTGCTATTTCAGTTGTACCACCACCGATATCAACAACCATTGAACCAGTTGCTTCTGAAATTGGAAGGCCAGCACCAATCGCTGCTGCTATTGGTTCTTCAATAAGTTGAACTCTTCTAGCACCTGCAGCAAGTGCACTGTCTTGAATTGCTTTTCTTTCAACTGGAGTTGATCCTGTTGGAACACAAATTAAAATTCTTGGATTTGCAAATGTACTGTTCTTATGAACTTTTTTAATAAAATGTTTAATCATCTCTTCAGTGACTATGAAGTCTGCAATCACTCCATCACGCAAAGGTCTGATTGCTGCTATGTTTCCTGGAGTTCTTCCAAGCATTGTTTTTGCTTCATCACCAACGGCTAAAACTGTTTTTTTTCCAAGGTTTTCAACAATTGCAACAACTGATGGCTCATTTAAAACTACTCCTTGTCCTTTTAAAACAACAAGTGTATTTGCTGTTCCAAGGTCAATTGCCATATCTTGACTCCAAATATTTGTTAAGTTTTTAAACCATTTAGCCATCTTATATACCTTTCACTTTCTTTGTTTCATGCTCTATTGGAGCATCAGTTCTATTTCTTTTAATTATCATTTTATTTAAAGCACTTAGATAGGCATTTGCTGAGGCAACTAATGTATCAGTGTCTGCAGCTTGTCCAACTGTAGTTTTTCCTTTTTCCTCAATACGGACACTTACTGTTGCTTGGGCGTCTGTTCCTTCTGTAACTGCATGTACTTGGTATAATTGTAGCTTTACATCATGTGGGTATAAAACTTTTATACATTTAAAAATTGCATCAACTGGTCCATCTCCTGTCTCTGAGGTTTCCTTAATCTCCCCATAAACATCAAGAGTCATTTCTGCTCTTTGTGGTTCTCCTGTGCCTGCAAAAACTTTTAAAGACTTAAGATTGATAACACTTTTATCTAAAATCATACTGTCATCGACTAAAGCTGCGATGTCGTCATCATAAACGTGTTTTTTCTTATCTGCTAAGATTTTAAATTTTCCAAATGCTGTTTGAATGACATCATCAGTCACATCAACGTAGCCAAGATCATTTAATTTTTCTTTAAAAGCATGCCTTCCAGAATGTTTTCCCATTACTAAAGAGGTTTTTTTAACCCCTACACTTTCTGGTGTCATAATTTCATAAGTTTCTCTATTTTTAAGCATTCCATCCTGGTGGATACCTGCTTCATGGGCAAAAGCATTTTTTCCAACTATTGCTTTATTAAATTGAACTGGAAAAGTTGCATTAGAAACAATTTTTGAAGCTTTACTCAATAGTTCGGTTTTAATTCCTGTAGTGTAAGGCATTAAATCATTTCTAGTTCTAATTGCCATTACGATTTCTTCAAGTGCAGCATTACCTGCTCTTTCACCAATTCCATTTATTGTACATTCTACTTGTCTTGCTCCTGCAGAAACTCCAGCTAAAGAATTTGCAACAGCTAATCCTAAATCATTATGACAATGAACTGATAAAATAGCTTTATCAATATTTGGAACTTTATTTTTTAATGTTGATATAATTTTAGTAAACTCAGATGGAATTGTATATCCAACTGTATCTGGAATATTTATTGTTTTTGCCCCACTACTAATTGCAAGTTCAACAATTTTACACATAAAATCCATGTCAGTTCTTGTTCCATCTTCACAAGACCATTCAACATCATCTGTAAGATTTCTTGCATAAGAAACACTTTCTTTAATTGCATCCAACACCTGTTCTGGTGATTTGTTTAACTTATGTTTCATATGAAGGGGACTTGTTGATATAAAGGTATGTATTCTAAATCTTGGTGCTGCTTTTAAAGCTTCATGACAAGCATCAATATCTTTTTTACTAGCCCTTGACAATCCGCATGGAATAGAATTTTTTAAAATTTTACTGATGGCTGTAACAGCTTCAAAGTCGCCCGGAGAAGCAATTGGAAATCCAGCTTCGATAATGTCAATTCCAAGTTCATCAAAAATTCTTGAGATTTGAATTTTTTCTTCAAGACTCATAGATGCACCAGGTGATTGCTCACCATCACGCATTGTTGTATCGAATATAAAAACTTTATCTTTATCGCTCATAACCAAAATTTTTTGAAAATATATAATACAATCTATAAGAGAGATTGCAAAATAATTATGAAATTATAGGCTCTATAGCTTGGTTAATTTAGGTTAGAGAAAAGCTAACTTTTGTCACTATCAATTAGTTTATTTTTTCCTATCCATGGCATCATATCCCTTAATTTTGAACCAACTTTTTCAATGGAATGATCTGCTAAATCTTTTCTTGTTTTTAAGAAGTTCTTTTGACCGCCCTCGCACTCTTTCATCCAGTCTTTAGTAAATTTTCCAGATTGTATGTCGGCTAACACTTCCTTCATTCTTTTTTTCGTCTCATCTTTTTTTATTATTCTTGGTCCAGAAACATATTCACCATATTCTGCTGTATTCGAAATTGAATAATTCATATTGGCGATTCCACCTTCATAAATTAAATCAACAATCAATTTAACCTCGTGCAGACATTCAAAATAAGCCATCTCAGGTTCATAGCCTGCTTCAACTAAAGTTTCATAACCATTTTTAATTAATTCAACTAATCCACCACAAAGAACTGTTTGCTCTCCAAATAAATCTGTCTCACATTCATCTTTAAAAGTAGTTTCAATTATTCCTGATTTTCCCCCACCTATTGCAGACGCATAAGACAATGCAAGATCTCTTGCTTTACCTGTTCCATCTTGATGAACAGCCATTAGACATGGCACTCCTCCACCTTTTTCATATTCGCTTCTAACTAGATGACCAGGTCCTTTTGGTGCAACCATAAATACATCCAGATCTTTTCTTGCATCTATAAGCTTATAATGAATATTTAACCCATGAGCAAAAGCCAAACTTGTTCCCTGCTTTATTCTCTGTTCAATATGATTTTTGTAGATAGAAGCTTGCAATTCATCTGGTGTTAATATCATTGCCACTTCTGCCCACTCTGCTGCATCAGATAAGTTCATAACTTTCAAACCTTTAGACTCAGCTTTTGCTTTACTTGCAGATCCATCTCTAAGAGCAACAACAACTTCTTTGGCACCACTATCTTTTAAATTTAGTGCATGTGCATGACCTTGACTTCCATATCCAAAAATTGCAATCTTTTTACTCTTAATAAGATCTACATTTGCATCTTTTTCATAAAACATTTTCATTTTTTTTCTCCTGTTAATAATTAGTTAAATATTTCTGCGCCTCTTGTCATTGCAACCGCACCAGTTCTTGAGACACTGACAAGACCAAGGGGTTTTAAATTTTTACTCATTTTATCTATTTCTCTTCTTAAAGCAGTAATTTGGATTACTACTGATTTATTTGTTTTATCTAATATAACCGGATTATATTTTTTACAAGCATTTAAAGCTTTCTTTATTTTAGCAGAATTAGCTACCAATTTAACTAAAGCCATTTCTTTAAATATTACATTTTTATCTTCTCTTTTAAAATTAGCAACTTTATGAACTGGTACTAGTTTTTTTAGTTGTAATACAATTTGTTCAATTACTTGTGGTGTTCCTGTGGTTACAATCGTAATTCTTGATAGATTTTTTTTATGATCTACTTCAGCAACTGCTAGAGACTCAATATTATATCCTCTTCCAGAAAATAACCCAACTACTCTTGATAAAACACTCGCTTCATTGTCTACCCAAACAACAATAATATGTGTATCCAGCTTTCCAAGTTTAGTAGGTGTGCTATATGCTGATTTAGATTTAGACATTTTATACTAAAGCTTTTCCTTTTCCTGTTATTTTATTTTCTTCTTGATCTTTTGGACCTAACAACATTTGATTATGTGGTTTACCTGATGGTATCATTGGAAAACAATTCTCATCTTGGTCAACGTGACAGTCAAAAATTACTGGTTTATCTACATTTATCATCTCTCTTATCTTTTCATCTAATTCATTTGGATTTTTAGCTCTTATTCCAACACAACCATAAGCTTCTGCTAATTTTACAAAATCTGGTAGTGCTTCAGAATAACTCTCTGAATAATTTTTTTCATGCAGTAGCTCCTGCCATTGTCTAACCATTCCCATATACTGGTTATTTAAAATAAAAATTTTGATGGGTAAGTTATATTGAACTGCGGTTGAAATTTCCTGCATAGTCATTAAAATTGAAGCTTCACCGGCAATATCTACTACTAATTTTTTAGGTTGTGCAACTTGCACACCAATTGCGGCTGGTAGTCCATAACCCATAGTACCAAGTCCACCTGAAGTCATCCATCTGTTGGGCTTATCAAATTTATAGTGTTGCGCGGCCCACATTTGATGTTGGCCAACTTCTGTTGTTATAAAAGTATCTTGATCTTTAGTTAATTCATAAAGTCTTTGTACTGCATGTTGAGGTTTTATAATTTCATCACTATTGATAAAACTTAAAGACTGTTTTGTTCTCCACTTTTCAATTTGTTGCCACCATTTTGAAATTTTTTGTTTGTTTGATTTTTCTAAGTTTAAATTTTTCTTCTTTAAAGTTTTTGATGTAGAGCTTATTACATCACTTACATCCCCAACTATAGCCAGATCCACTTTTACAATTTTATTAATTGAAGACGGATCTATATCAATATGTACTTTTTTAGATTTTGGTGAGAACTCATCTATTTTACCTGTGATACGATCATCAAATCTAGCTCCAATATTAATCAATAAATCACAATCATGCATTGCATTATTTGCCTCGTATGTACCATGCATTCCTAACATTCCTAAAAATTGATTGTCGTTACCCGGATACGCTCCTAAACCTTGAAGTGTTGAGGTAATGGGAAACCCTGTAAGAGAAACTAGTTCTCTTAAAAGTTCACTTGCTTTAGGACCTGAGTTTATTACACCTCCTCCAGTGTAGAAAACTGGCTTAGATGCTTTGCTCATTAAGTTTATTAACTGATCAATATCTTTTTGAGTAAATCTATTTTGAAATCTTTCTTTTATTTTTTTTTCTTTCTTAGGTTTTGAATAATCTGTTTTAGCAAACTGAATATCTTTTGGAATATCAACTAACACAGGTCCCGGTCTACCAGTTGTTGCAACTTCAAACGCTTCATGCATTATTCTTGGAAGATCTTTAATATCTTTTACTAACCAGTTATGTTTGGTGCATGGTCTAGTAATTCCAGTTGTATCACATTCCTGAAAAGCATCAGTTCCTATTAAGTGAGTTGGTACTTGTCCAGAGATACAAACTAACGGAACTGAGTCCATGTAGGCATCAGTTAGTGCTGTCACAACATTTGTTGCACCTGGACCAGATGTAACTAAAACAACACCAGGTTTACCTGATGACCTTGCATAACCTTCAGCTGCATGACCTGCACCTTGTTCATGCCTAACTAAAATATGTTTTATAGATGGGTGATTTTTTAATTCATCATATATTGGAAGGACAGCTCCTCCAGGATAACCAAAAATATGATCCACATTTTGGTCTTCCAAACACTTAAATACAATTTCAGCTCCTGAATATAATTTACCCATTCAGGCAATCTATTCGACTTTATGTTAATTGGTCAAGTTTAAGAGATGTTTTTTTTAAATTTTTTAAATAAGTTTCGATCATTGATGGATTAATTTTTTTCCAAGATGCCATTCTGCTTCTTGCCCACGTTGCTTGTCTTTTAGCGTATTGTCTAGTTTTAATGGATATAAGCTCTTCAGATTCCTGTAAATCAATTTTTTTACTCAAGTACTGTGTCAATTCGTCAATTCCTATTACTTTATTGATACTTTTATCTTTTTTAATTTTTAATTTAAGAAAGCTTTTAACTTCATTTACAGCACCATTTTTAATCATTTTTTTTGTTCTTAATGAAATTTTTTTAATCAAATCTTCTCTTTTATAATCAATATATATTCTTAAGAATTCTTTATCTTCAAATTCTGGTACCGTTTTTTCCAACCAATCGTACATTGAAATCTTGGTGAATGATTTTACTTCAAATGCTCTAATAGATCTTTGAATGTCATTTGAGTCAATTTTATTAGAAACCTTTGGATCTAATTTTAAAAGGTTTTTATAAAATTTTTTTTGACCTTCTTTTTTTTGTTTAGATCTAATTTTATTTCTAAAATTTAAAGGAATTTCTGGAATTTTAACAAGTCCATCAATTAAAGACTGAAAGTATAGTCCTGTACCACCTACTAAAATGGGAACTTTTTTTCTTTTTCTAATATTATTAATTAAATTAATTGTCAACTTAAGCCATTGCCCAGTAGAAAAGTTTTTATTTAAATCAATAACTCCATATAAATGGTGTTTAATATTTTTTTGTTCTTCTTTATTTGGTCTTGCAGTCAAAATTTTTATTTTTTTGTAAACCTGCATACTATCTGCGTTGATGATTTCACCGTTAACCTTTTTAGCAATTTTAATTGCAAAATTAGATTTACCTGATGCAGTGGGGCCTGAAATTAAAATTATTTTGGACTTGATGTCCATTTTTAATCTAACTTAACACCAATATATCTTTTTTGGTTTTGATTATTATAAATTACGATTAAAATAGTTTTTTGATTAGATTTTAAAGCTTTTTCTACTGTATCCTCAAGGTCTTTTATGGACTTAATTTTTTTCTTTTGGGCTTCAATTATCACATCTCCAACATTTAAATAATTTATTGGACTATTTTTTCCAATATTCGTTATAACCAATCCTGTTGTTTGATTTGGAAGTTTTCTTTCTTCGATATCTTTTTTATTTAATAATCTTGCAATTATTTTTAAAGATTTAATTTCTGAAATTTCTGGGTCATCTGTTTTAGTTTCTTTTTTTTCTTCTTTAAAGTCATCTGAAGTTTCCAGTCTTCCCAATTTAATTTTTTTTGTTATTTCTTTTTTATTTCTCCAAATTTTAACTTCTACTGTTTTTCCAACTTCAGTTTGAGCTACAATTTTTGGTAGCTCACTCATTTCTTTAATCACTGTACCATTAAATTCTAAAATAATATCTCCAGATTTAATCCCTGCTTTATCAGAAGGACTTTTTTCTGCAACGCTTGCAACTAAAGCACCTCTTGGTTTATCTAAATTTTCTACCTCAGCAATTTCATCTGTAACAATTTGAATTCTAACTCCAAGCCATCCTCTTTTAGTTTCTCCAAATTCAATTAATTGATCAATTACTTTTTTTGCACTATTAGATGGAATGGAAAAACCTATACCGATAGATCCACCCTTTCCTAGAATTGCAGTATTGATACCAATTACATTTCCATTCATATCAAATAATGGTCCACCTGAATTTCCTGAGTTTATTGAAGCATCGGTTTGAATATAATCTTCATAACGAGAAAGACCAATAGATCTATTTCTAGCTGAAATTATTCCTGATGTTACTGTTCCACCTAAGCCAAGTGGATTTCCAATAGCAATCACCCAATCACCTATTCTTGCTTTATCTGAGTCACCAAATTTTACTGGTTTAAAAGTTTCCTTAGAAATTATTTGCAGAACAGCTATATCTGATAATGGATCTGCTCCAATAATTTTTGCTTTAAATTCTTTATCTCCATCAACTTTAACTACTATATCCTCAGCATTTTGAATTACATGATTGTTGGTAATTACAATGCCTTTTTTATCAATTATAAAGCCTGATCCCAGTGCAGCAGATTTCCTTTTCTGAGGTGTTCCAAATTCTTTAAACATGTCTTCAAAAGGAGATCCTGGGGGAAACTGAAATCCTGGAAATGGGTTCGTATTAGTCAGAACAGTAGTAGTTGTAGCAATACTTACAACAGATGGCATCAATCTTTCTGCTAGATCAGCAAAAGAAGATGGAAATTCTTTTGCAAATGTTTGGGGTGCAAAACCTATAAAAAATATTGCTATGACTAATCTTTTAAACATATTCATTTTAATTTTTAATATACCAAATAATTGCAAATCCTATAATTGCAAATATTAGCCCACCTTTTCTTAATTGATTGTCGCTAGTTTCATTCAATTTTAAGAGCATACTTTTCATTTTTGATGGAAATAGGGCATATAGAATTCCTTCAACAAAAAGAAAAAGTCCAAAAGCTATTATTAGCTCTTTCATATTTTGAGATTAGTTTTTGGTTTTAACGCTTCCAAAAAATTTAAAAAATTCACTATCTGGAGATAAAATTAATGATGTGTCTCCACCTATTAAAGCTGTTTCGTATGCTTGCATCGCTCTATAGAAACCAAAAAATTCAGGATCTCTTCCAAAGGCTTCGGCAAAAATTTTATTTCTTTCACCATCTCCTTCACCCTTCATAATTTCTGAGTCTTTGTTTGCATTTGCTAGTATTACCGAAACTTCTTTATCAGCAGTTGAGGTAATCGTTACAGCCATCTCTGCTCCTCTTGCCCTAAATTCTTTAGCTTCTCTCTCTCTTTCAGTTTGCATTCTTCTGTAAATAGCGTCACTGTTAGCTTGAGGTAAGTCTGCTCTTTTTATTCTAACATCTACAATTTTAATTCCGAATTTTTGAGCTTCTGTATTTACACCTTCTTGAATTAATGACATTTGTTTAGATCTATCTTTTGATAATAATGTTTGTAATTCTTGTTGACCTAAGACATTTCTAATTCTTGAGTTAATGATTGTTGCCAACCTTGATCTTGCAACTCTTTCATTTCCTACTGAAATGTAGAATTTTAGAGGATCAATTATTTGAAATCTTGCAAAGGCGTCAACAATTAATCTTTTTTGATCAGAAGCAATAACTTCAGCTGGTGGTGTATCAAGATTTAAAATCCTGCTGTCTAAAAAAACAACATTTTGAATAAAAGGTATTTTAAAATTTAAACCTGGTTTTAATATAATTTTTTTAGGATCACCAAATTGAAGAACGATAGCTTGGTTGACCTCTTTAACTACGAATATAGAAAAAAAAGCTAGAGCTCCTATTAAAACAACTATTGGTAATAAAATTTTTGGTACTTTCATTAATTTGTCGCTTTCTTTTTACCTAACTCAGGAAGTGGTAAGTAAGGCACTACACCTGAACCTGAATTTTTATCAATAATTACTTTATCTATGTCAGCTAAAACTTTTTCCATAGTCTCTAAATACATTCTATCTTTCGTAACTCTTTTAGCTTTTGCATATTCATTATAAATTGACACAAATCTACTAGCTTCACCCTCTGATGCTGCAACAACTCTTTGTTTGTATGCTTCGGCTGCTTGCATAATTTTTGCAGCTTCCCCTCTTGCTCTTGGAATTACATCATTGGCATAAGCTTCAGCCTCATTCTTAGATCTCTCCATATCTGCTCTTGCAGCTTGTACATCCCTAAATGCATCAATTACTTGATCCGGTGGATCTGCTTTTTGTGTTTGAACTTGTGTAATTTGAATACCACTATTGTATTCATCTAATATTGCTTGAATAATATCTTGTGTTTCGATTTCAATTTTTGCTCTTCCTTCAGTTAAAATTGGTTGAATATCACTTTTGGCGATGACTTCTCTCATTGCAGTCTCTGCTGCAGCTTTAACTGTTCCCTCTGGATCTTGAATTTCAAATAAAAACTTTCCAGCATCTTTAATCACCCAAAATACTGAAAAATCTATGTTTACAATATTTTCATCACCAGTAAGCATTAAGCTTTCTTGTGGAACATCTGCAACTCCTCCTCCAGAAGAAAAACCGCTATCTCTTTCTGATCTAAATCCAATATCAATTCTATTTACTTTTGTAACTTTTGGTGTCTCAACTGTCTCTATTGGAAGTGGAATATGATAATGTAATCCTGGTTGAGTAGTTTTTATAAACTTACCAAATCTTAGTACAACACCTTGTTCATCTGGCCCTACTCTATATAGACCACTTGCAAGCCATATAAATCCTAAAATAATTATTGCTAAACCAATTTGTTTACCTCCTGATGAACCTCCACCAGGTAAAAATTTATTTATCTTATTTTGAATATCTCTAATAATTGCGTCGATGTCTGGTGGTGTAGGTCCTTTCCCAGAACCATTTCCTCCTCCTGGGGGTGTTCCCCATGGACTTCCGCCTCTACCTTGAAAATCATCTGACATATGACAAAGTATATAATGTCTTTAAGACAAAAAACAAGTAATGATAATGTTATGACCGATAAAAAGCCAGAACTAAGTGACGCAATGAAAGCTAAATTAGAGCCTAAAAAATTCACAAAGAACCCAATTTTAGGAACAAAATTTACTATAGCAATATCAAGCGCAAAAGGTGGTGTGGGAAAATCTACTTTTGCAACTAATCTTGCTTTAGCATTAAAACAAATTGGCTGTAAAGTTGGATTGCTTGATGCAGATATTTATGGTCCATCAATTCCAAAAATGTTTGACATAAATGAAAAGCCAAAAAGTGACGGTCAAACTTTAACACCTATTATTAAATATGATATTCAATGTATGTCGATTGGTTTTCTTGCTGACCAACAAACGCCCATGATTTGGCGTGGTCCTATGGTAACTAGTGCAATTAAAACTTTTACTCAAAAAGTTTCATGGAAAGATTTAGATTTTATAATTGTAGATATGCCTCCAGGAACTGGGGATACTCAACTAACTTTTTCTCAAGAAATAAAAATGGATGGAGCAATTATAGTGTCTACGCCACAGGAAGTGGCTCTTCTTGATGTTAAAAGAGGAATAAAAATGTTTGATAAGCTTGGTGTTAAAATTTTAGGTTTAGTTGATAACATGAGTTATTTCACAGGAGATGACGGTAAGAAATATAAAATATTTGGTGAAGGTGGTGTTAAAAAAACAGCTGAAGAATTTGAAAAGGAATTTTTAGGGGAAATTCCAATAAATCCTGAAGTTGGAAAATGTGGCGATGAAGGAAAGCCAATTGTTGAAGCTAATCCAGATCATGCGATATCTAAAATATACTTAGACTTTGCTAAAAAAATTAAATCAACTTATTTATAATTTTTTTTAAAAAAAGCATCCATAAATAATAATTCATTTTTGACATATTTTATTTTTGAAATAGAAATTAAATTATAATTTAATTTATGAAGAAAATTAAGTACATCTAAATAAGAACTACCTGTTTTCTCATACATTCTAGGAAAGCAAACTTCTACTTTTAAAATTTTAATATTTCCTTTTTTCAAATTTTTTTCCATTCCTTTTAATATATTAAAATCTTCTCCTTGAGCATCTATTTTACAAAAATCTATATTTAAATTTTTGTTAAAAACTTTATCGAATGTTGAAGTTTTCATTTTGTGAACTTTCCTTACTTTTTGTAATGAGTTATAATTATTTACTTGTTTATGAAAACTAGACTGAGAAGCAATATCATATTGATAAAAATTTTTCAATTTTTGTGTGTTTGATAAAGCAAAAGGAAAAATATATTTCTTTTTAACATAAGAAATTTCTTCAAGATTTTTAATTAAATCTATTTGTGGTTCAAAACAATAAAGTGTTTTAATTTTAAAAATTTTGTTAACGAACTCAACATAATTTCCAACATTTGTTCCAATAT
>Ga0209374_1002258_pt1 | contig 16867 bp, 13 predicted proteins | sample SaaInlLV_DNA_10m_FD_184683 | JGI IMG/M metagenome (GOLD analysis project Ga0209374, IMG submission 184683) | Marine microbial communities from expanding oxygen minimum zones in the Saanich Inlet - SI075_LV_DNA_10m (SPAdes) (version 2) | ecosystem: Environmental > Aquatic > Marine > Unclassified ...
TAATATGGCTGGAAATGTAAACGAATGGGTCCAAGATGTCTATCGTCCACTCTCTTTTCAAGATATGGATGACTTAAATCCGTTCAGACGTGATAATGTATTAGATGAAGAAGATGCGTACGATGGCGGCTACAGCTTCATTGGAAACGAAAGAGCTTATGAAACTGAAGAAGAGGCCCTCAATGCAGGTGTGCCTCGTTCACAATATAATGTGGACAACCCTCCTATAAAACGTATGAGAGTTTTCAAAGGAGGATCTTGGAAAGATGTCGCCTATTGGATGTCTCCGGGAACCCGACGCGCTCTTTTTGAAGATTCCTCTACAAATGCCATTGGCTTCAGATGTGCCATGGTCCATGCTGGGTCAAATTACTAAAAAAACATTAATACAAAAAAAGCGATCTGCGTTTCCACGGATCGCTTTTTTTATGCTTACCCGCCATAAAATTTTATTTTCCCATCATTATGAATATTGAGTAGATGAAAAGCAAGATATCACCAAGACTTCTTATCTTAATTGGTATTATATTTGAGAGCGTTCTTTTCTTCACCTTTTTTCTTTTGAAAGATGACTTAGGAGAGGTATTTAGGTATGCTGCTCGCTATTCTGGAAGATTTTCGTTTGTCTTATATTTACTTGCATTCTATTGGTTTATAAAGGAGCATACCCTTAATCTCCCCCTTATTAGAACCAAAAAATGGGTCACCGTTTTCAGTATCATGCACCTCATACATTTTGGCTTCTTAGCTGCCTCTGTAGAGCTCAATGACTTACCCATAGTTCCTATTAAAGTCATTGGTGGCTTCTTGGCCTATGTTGGGATCCTTTGCTATCCATTCTTTATAGGCAACATCCGAAAAATAGCCTCCCATCTGATGTATTTCTATTATGTTGGTTTCGTGATGGCCATGACTTTTTTGGCCCGCATTCGTGGAGAGTTTGTAGGTGCAAATCCTGAAGTTTTTCACTTTATTGGTTTAGGTATCGTACTTATTTCTTTTGGAATGGCTTGGATTCGACTTTACCAAATAAGGTAGAGATAATCCTTTCTTAGGATAAAAAACACCCTCTCTCACCATTTTAAGAGGTGCTTGATCAACTAATTATCTCCTTAAAATAAAATAGGTCTAGCGATAAGAAATTTATCTCAATCATAGAGGCTCGATTAAGAAGTCCGTATCTAACCGAAGAATCATTCCCTCACCCTTTCTTTTATTTAAAAAATATACTATTCCCTATTTATTTTCCCATAGCATGGGCCAAAATAGTAATTTCTCGTGCTTTCGAAGCGATCAATTCACAAACAACAGCCATGGTGGCTACTATTGTGATGACATCATTAACTACAATTACCGACCTTCCTTTCAAAGCATCCAACTTTAGACTGGCATACACTTCTTTTTGATTTTGCCAACGCGCTACCCTATCATGTTTACTCTGTGATTTATCTTGTCTTACGCTTAGAATAACGTCATCCTTAATAGTAATACCCGTTTTCTCTGAAAGACCCCTTGCTATTTCGCAACTCTGGTTAAACCCTCTCTTTTTCTCCTTGTCTAAATATAAAAGAATAGGTATTAGATAATCCGCTTTGAGTCCTGCTTTAAGGACTAAAAAAGGGCCAAAATAACGTCCCATCAACACAGTCAATGCTTTATTTCCCCAATACTTGAAGCCATTTATATCGCTTGCGCAAGCCCCTTCTTATTAAGCACTAAGTAGACTTGAACAGAAAATACCTTTGATAAAAATCAGAAAAATTAAGAAGTCTTTGATTTTGACCAGGTGATGAGTCAAAGTAAGGTAAATTCAAAAACATCGGGTACACAAGTATGACTCGTTATTTACCAAAACAGTCATACATCCGACACAGCAATAAGGGTATATTAATGCTATAAAGTCTTTCGAAATAACCCCCAAATAATATATTACAGCTGCCATATAATTAATCCTAAATGGCTTCTTTTATTGGCTTATTGAGGGGAAAAACTCTTTAATTTTAGTCTGACACTTGAAATTTTAAAGTAAGCATATAACTTTTGAATATGAATTGAAAACAAAAATAGATTTAACACTTATCTTACCTGTTAGAAAGTTCAAAATTCAATCTTATCTTATACACTAACTATATTTACATAGCAGATCACATGAGTTTTCCTCACTTGTTAAATTGCCAGAAATTTAAGAAATGATTGATCCATCCCTTAACGACCAGTTTACTTCTTTTCGGCGTAAGTTTTTCTATAATAAGCTACTTAGAGGAAGCCTTATTTTCATCTCATTATTAGGAAGCTATTGCATACTTGTTGCTGGATTTGAATCTTTTATTCGACCCGGTACTTTCATAAGAGGGGTTTTATTAATGCTGAGCATTCTTTTTTTAATAACCGGACTCTGGATCTTTGTCGTTCGGCATCTTGTCGCCTTATTAAGACCTAAACAACACTTGACTGATGAGCAAGTCGCACGTCTCATTGGACAGCAGTTCACTAATATTGGAGATCGCCTCATTAATACGCTTCAACTACATTATCTCGTCGGTGACCAAAAAGGTCTGGCCCAGGCCAGTATTGACCAGCGTTCCCTCGAATTTGATCAATATGCTTTTGATCGATCCATCAATTTGAAATTAAACAGTAAATACCTGTATTTTACGCTTCCCATTCTCTTTTTATTCATGGTACTAGGTCAAATACAACCCGGTCTTTATTCTGACAGCTCTCAGAGAATCATCAACTACGACTTATTTTACGCAAGATTTGCGCCATTTGAATTCGATTTACTTTCTGAAAATTTAGAGGTGTTCAAGAATGAGAGCTTATTGTTAGAATTAGCATTGCGTGGAAATGAAATCCCAGACCGGTGTTATATCGTGATTGGTGACCAAAAAATCCGTATGAAAACAGACCAAAACGGTCAATTTTCTTATCTATTTGAAACCGTACCCAATAATGTAGTTTTTTCTTTCTTATCTGCGGGTTATCAAAGTAAATCGTACACAATCACCACAAAGGTCAAACCAGAGCTTATTCGTTTTGATGTTCAACTAAAATACCCACCACATACGCACAAAAAACCGGATTTTTTTTCCAATAATGGTAATCTCAACCTACCCGAACATACCCAAATATCTTGGTCCCTTTCTTGTCAAGACGCCGATAGCGTACAGTTAACCGTCGGTAATCATTCTGCTATTTCGGCAACTTATCTTTCTGATAATCAGCTATTTAAATTGAAATACAATGCGATCCAGAGTGATCCATATGAGCTGCTATTAATCAATCAATACGGACACAATCAAGAGTCCATAAAATACCAGTTAACGGTGCAAAAAGATCTATTCCCTGAATTAGAGGTCGCTTTTTTCGTCGACACTCTATATTATGACTTCGTGCTAATCACAGGTACCTTTTCGGATGACTACGGCATCCATTCTTTAAAAATAAATCAAAAAGGAACATCAGATAGCCTAGTGATACTTCCTGTAAAAGATATTCCCAACACCCAGTCATTTTACCATCAAGTCCCTATATCCTCGGCAATGCTTAATCAACAAGCCCGGATTGAGCTACAAGTTATCCTGACAGATAATGATCTGCCCAATGGTTACAAATCCACTTCTTCCACTCCTTTTTATTTACAAATGCCCAATGAGGAATATTTTAAATCTCTGCTCTCTCAAAAAAGCAAGACTTCTGAAAATGCCATAAAAAAGCTTATTTCAAAAAATGAATCTCTTCAAGGCAAGTTGTTAAATATGGAGGAAAAAATGAAAATAAAGCAAAGCTTAAGCTGGCAGGATCGTTCAATGTTCCAAGAGATCCTTAAAGAAAAGCAACAATTACAAGAAGCTATTGAAGACCTGTCTCAAAAAATGAAGGAGCTTAATCAGCAACAAAATAAATTTAATGATAAGGATCCTGTATTACAGCGAAAGGCCGATCAATTAAAAGAACTCATATCAAATGTTTTAGATGAAAAAACCAAAAAATTATTTGACGAATTAGAACAATTACTTAAGGAAAAACAAAACGTTCAGGACATTCAAAAAAAACTATCTAACCTTGCAAATAAAGAAGAAAACATAGAGCAGGCCCTTAATCGTGCTCTCGAACTATTCAAAAAATTAAAGCTAGAAAACGATTTAGATCAAGCGCAAAAGATGATCGAAAAATTGAGCCAAGATCAACAGAAACTCTCCACTGAATCTATTAAAAAAGAATTGTCAATGGATGAATTAAAACTTCAACAAAATGAAATCTCGCTAAGATTTGAAGAATTTAAACGTAACTTCAACGAAATAGAATCCTTAAATCAGGAGTTAATCAAACCCGAGTCTCTCTCACCGACCCAAGGTTCGGAAGATCGTATTGATCAATCTCTTCAAGAAATCAACGATGCAATCAACAAAAAGGAAAGAAAAAAAGCCAGTAAAAAACAAAAAGAAACCAGTCAAGCAATGAAGAATTTGAGTGATGCTCTTGCAAATATGCAGTCAAATATGCAAAAAGAAGCGATGACTGAAAACATTGAAGACCTTAATAAGATACTTGATGATCTAATTAAACTTTCTTTTAAACAAGAAGACCTGATGAAAACCTTTCGTACGTTAAAATCTATGGATCCTATGTTTGTCACCTTGTCACAGGAACAATTAAAATTAAAAGATCAGGTGACCGTATTGTCAGACAGTCTTTTAGCATTATCAAAAAGAGTGGTGGCCATTTCAAGCTTTGTAACAAGCGAACTAAGTGAGCTAAACAGGAACATCAATGCATCCATCCTCTCATTACGTCAACGGAAAGCAAACACTGCAGTAGTTAATCAACAGTTCTCTATGACTTCAATGAACAATTTAGCTCTTTTATTAAATGACCTCCTTCAACAGATGCGTAATCAAGCCAATAGTCAAGGCAGCGGTGAATCCCAAGATCAGCCCTCAGGCAATCTTCCCAATCTCCGTGAATTACAACAAAAGCTGTCGGAACAAATACAACAACTTAAAAAAGGCGGTCTTAAGGGCCGAGAACTGAGCCAAGAGCTCGCAGAAATGGCCGCACGGCAAGAGATGATCCGAAATGAACTCAATAAGCTGAACAATAAACTCAAAGGACAACCAGGAAACGACAACACCAATAACACATTGAGTAAAGCCGCCGATGCCATGGAGAAAAACGAACAGAATCTGATCAACAAGCAAATCACTCAAGAATTAATCGACAGACAAAAGCAAATATTAACACATATGCTTGAAGCTGAAAATGCCCTGAAAAATCAGGGCGAGGATCAGCGTCGCGAGGCTGAAACGGCCCAGGATTATAAGTCTCGTCTACCTGCTGCATTAAATAATTATTTAAAACAAAAATCTAAAGAGGTCGAATTGTTAAAAAGTATTCCTATTAATCTCCATCCTTTTTATAAATCTGAAGTCAACGAATATTTTAAAAGAATCAATGGTAACGACGAATATTAAAGCTCTTGTAGCAACTAGAGCCTTAATATCACGCTTTCTCTTTTAATTAATCTACTTTTGTCTTTTGGTGGGTTCGACTTTTAATAACAATTAACTTAAGATGCGCGAAAATCTATTTTTTCATTTTGAGGACATTTCAGAATTCTCGCTCCCTAAACATATTCATGATTGGATTAAAAGAGTTATCCTGAATGAGGAATTCGTACTCTCAGAAATAAATGTTGTCTTTACTAGTGATCATTATCTATTAACCTTAAATAAAGAGCATTTGGCTCATGACTATTATACTGACATTGTCACTTTTGATTATCACACCGAACCTAAAGAAATTCATGGCGATTTATTCATCAGCAAAGAACGCGTCATAGAAAATGCATCTGCATTCAACGTCTCAATAAATCATGAATTGCTTCGAGTCGTTGTCCATGGTCTTCTCCACCTCTTTGGATATTCAGATAAATCTGAGAAGGACAAAGAACTTATGCGATCAATGGAAGACTTCTATTTATCTTTGTATACAAATGAATATGTTTCACGTGGAACATAATGGATCCGTACAACAACATATTATTATATATAAGAATCAATGTTCGAAAAATATGACGTCATCGTAGTTGGTGCCGGCCATGCGGGGTGTGAAGCCGCCCATGCCGCGGCAACCATGGGATCCAAAGTTTTATTGGCTACCATGAACATGAACACGATTGCTCAAATGTCCTGCAACCCGGCCATGGGTGGTGTTGCAAAGGGTCAAATTGTTAGAGAAATAGATGCTCTGGGTGGCTGCTCTGGGATCATTACCGACCAAACTATGATCCAATTTCGAATGCTTAACAAATCCAAAGGGCCAGCCATGTGGAGTCCGCGAGCCCAATCTGATAGAATGCGTTTTGCTGAAACTTGGCGACTAGCCTTGGAAGCTAATCCCAATATCGACTTTTGGCAAGAGATGATTTCTGCTATTATTGTAGAGAACCATGTCGTTACCGGTGTACGTACATCCCTTGGTATTGACATCAAATCTCAATCTGTCATACTTACCAATGGCACCTTTCTCAATGGCCTAATACATATCGGTAAAAAACAATTTGGTGGTGGGCGAACGGGTGAATCAGCGGCCTTCGGAATTACCGAACAATTAGTTAGTCTTGGCTTTAATGCTGGTCGAATGAAGACGGGTACGCCACCTCGCGTGGATGGGAGGTCATTAGACTACAAAAAAATGCAGGAACAAAAAGGGGACATAATCCCTAAAAAATTTTCTTATCTGCCTGATATTCAACTATTAACAAATCAAAAAAGCTGTTGGATCACACACACCAACGACGCTGTACACGCACAGTTGCAACTGGGCTTTGATCAATCCCCTATGTTTAACGGTAGGATCAAAGGATTAGGTCCTCGTTACTGTCCCTCTATCGAAGATAAAATCAATCGCTTTGCAGATCGATCGCAACATCAAATCTTTGTAGAGCCTGAAGGTTGGAATACGGTTGAGGTCTATGTCAACGGGTTCTCTTCCTCCCTTCCAGAAGAAATTCAACATAACGCTTTGCGATTAGTCACTGGTTTCGAGAAGGTCAAAATGTTTCGTCCTGGTTATGCCATTGAATACGATTTTTTCCCTCCTACCCAACTCCACCTTACCTTAGAAACTCAGCTTATTGAGAACTTATATTTTGCCGGACAAATCAACGGCACCACGGGTTATGAAGAGGCGGCTTGCCAGGGTCTCATGGCTGGCATCAACGCCCATCTCAAAAACAATTTACAAGACCCCTTTATCATCTCTCGATCAGAAGGTTATATCGGTGTCCTCATTGACGACCTTGTCAATAAGGGCACCGATGAACCTTACCGTATGTTCACCTCCAGAGCAGAATATCGGTTATTACTAAGACAAGACAATGCGGATCAACGACTCACAGCCAAAGGACATGCACTCGGCTTAGCAAGTGACGAGCGACTCGCATTATTACATAAAAAAGTTGAAGGCACCTCTTCACTCCAACGATACTTAAAATCTGAAAAAATTTTACCCATAGAAATAAATAAGCACCTAATTCAACAAGAGACAGCCGTCGTTACCGAAAAAGTTTCTTTAGAACAATTACTGAAACGCCCTCAAATCAATATCGCTCACCTACCTTCATTGTCTAAAAAGATACAAAACAACTTGAATCTTTATCCCCGCGACGTGCAAGAGCAAGCAGAAATTCTCATAAAATACGCATCTTACATACAAAAGGAAGAACAACAATCTAAGAAGCAGTTATCCATGGAAACCCTTCGGCTAAAAACTTCCCTTAATTATGAGGATATTAATTCACTTTCATCCGAGGCCAAGGAAAAATTAACTAAATTCCGCCCATCGACTTTAGGGCAAGCCTCTAGGATCAGCGGAGTCAGCCCTGCCGACATTTCTATACTCATGGTATACCTAGGAAGATAATGTACGAAAAATTAGACTTTTGTCCTTCTTGTAAGCACTCCACTTTTGACAATCGCCTCATTGCTAAAGATCATCTAGTCAGTAGTGAAAGTTTTGCCATAGTCCAGTGCCAAATGTGTGATCTCCTCTTCACCAATCCTCGCCCCAGCGATTCCCGTTTACCTCACTACTACGAATCGGATAACTATGTATCACATAACGACAACAAAAACTCACTTTTGAATTTCATCTACCGCATGGTGCGTCAAGTTACGTTACACCAAAAGCTTAATAGTATTAGAAAATACCACGCTTCAGGATCGCTCTTAGACTTCGGCGCAGGCACGGGTGCGTTTCTCCAAAAAGCGGGTACCCACTTCGATGTCATAGGAGTTGAGCCCAGCTCAAATGCTGTCAACCACGCCCCTGTATCAATCAAAGCACGAATCTATGAAAATTTAGCTTCATATAAATCGGAACAAAAATTTGATGTAATTACACTGTGGCACGTATTAGAACATTTACCCAATTTGAGTACCACCTTTGGTGACATTAAAGATCGCTTATCGAAAAAAGGACATCTTTTCATAGCAGTTCCGAACCCAAATTCATGGGACAGCAATTATTATGGTACTCATTGGGCAGGTTATGATGTACCAAGGCATTTATATCATTTCGAAAAAAGAGCCATGAATGGGTTTTTAAAATCATATGGCCTGCGTATTTTAGAAACAAAACCTATGACATTTGATGCTTATTATGTGTCCATGCTTAGCGAACGACATTTAAACAACCCTTATTCATTTATGAAAGGCCTCTATATTGGGTACCGCTCCAATAAATCGGCCTACACAAGTCAACAATATTCGAGTCTGTTATACGTCATTGGTGCATGAAGATCTTAGTTAAATCTTGTCTGATTACCCTTATACTCATGAACCTAAATTGCGCGAATCAGCGCAGCCCGACAGGAGGACCCAAAGACTCTATTCCACCCATCTTAATAAGCTCCATTCCACCTAATGGGGCACTTAATTTTGATAATGACTGGATTGAACTTTCCTTCGATGATGACATCAATACAACTACCCTCAAAAAAAACTTAGTGATTAGTCCACTTACGGAATTAAAGTACACAGCCAAAACCAAAAAAAATAAGGTGCGCATCGAGTTTGAAGAGCACTTACTAGATAGCACTACCTATACATTCAATTTTTTACAAGGAATTACCGACCTTACTGAAAAGAATCCAGTTATCAATCTTTCGCTGGCACTCAGCACTGGACCCTATATTGACTCTCTTTTCATTAAAGGTACCGTCCATGAGTTATACACACAACTACCTGCCCCAGGGGTTTTAGTTGGGCTTTACTCATATTCTGACAGTTTAGATCTTACCATAGATAAACCACTGTACTTTAGTACTACCAATGAGTCTGGAACCTATGCTATTAACAATATTAAATATGGCCGGTACAAAATATTCGCCTTTAATGACGAAAATAGCAATTTCACCTTCAATTCAGAAAATGAGGCCTATGGATTGAAATCTTCATTCATTCTTTTATCTTCAGGTTTAGATAGCGTCAATTTAATCATCAATTCCATTGATTCTCGTCCACTCAAGTTTATCTCTGCACGCCCATTTGGACGCTATTACGACGTACGTTATTCTAAACCTATCACATTTTATCAACTCACTTATATGCCCCCCTATAGATATACTTTTCATCATCAACTTCAAAATGAATTCACATCTATTCGCATATTTCCTCCTTTAGATACTCTTTATAATCGAAATAGTGACAGTAGTCAGCTCGTAATGACTGTTTATGACACTATTAATCAACAATCCCTTGATACACTTATGGTCAAGTTTCTTTCTTCCCAACGTCCCCCAACACCTCCTACTTCAAATATCAGATCACAAACTATAAATGCTAGACAGTACAAAGTCTCCTTGTCATTTGATAAACCCATCGTTCTCTTTGACAGCCTCAGCGTGCTTCTCAACGCTGACACCCTTTTACCTGTTACACCCATTGATGTAGAACGATACCATTGGAATTATAACAAAACAGAACTTTCATTTAAAGTTTCTATGAATTGGTCGCTCCTACAGGATTCTCTCAACTATCGGCTTCAAAAACTCCATAAACAAGATTCGCTGATTCCTGATCATCGTATGCTAAACCTAGCTACTATCGCATTTGATAGCACGTGCTTTACGGATGCAGATGGACTTAGCTTGCCTCCAATCCTTATCGAACTCGCAAAAAATGAAACCAGCGACTTCGGCACCCTTCACATCAAAGCAAACACTGCAAAAACATCATTTATCATCCAAATTCTAGATACTGAAAACAAGCTTATCGCCGAAAGACGAAACCAAACAAACTTCACTGTCGAGTACCTTAGTCCAGGTACTTACAAAATACGTGTTTTAATTGATAACAATTTGGATGGCATTTGGTCGGTAGGAAATTTTATGGATGACAGCACTCCAGAAAATATTTATTTGTATCCTAAAACAACAAAAATCTCTGCTAATTGGGAAATCTCGATCGATGATCTCACTTTTTAGTATGTGTATAAGTTTCAAAAATTAGTGCATAACTTTTCTGTAACTCTTACTTATACTCAGTGGTTAATATCACTCTTATTTGATGTCTATAAATAAAATATCTTCACACCTCCATGTTAAAAACATCTCTCCAAATTTCATTTATGTTGGGATAACAAAAAAAGTTGATAATTATTTAATCTTTTATAAATCAAAGACTTGACATTATTTCATTGGTGCATAACATCTTGATAATACTCTTTATATAAACAAATATAATTTCCTAGTAATATTTCATTATTTTGCTAACATATCAACAGACATAATATATTATAATAGTTAATTAATCTTATATAAATATAATAAATAAGACCCCATAAATGTGGAAAAAAAACTAATCAATTATATAGTGAGCTTAATGATAATAGCTAATATATTTGGACAAGAATTGGATCAAATTAAATTGGCAAATGAATATTACCAATCTAAAGAATACGACAAGGCAGCTGATATATATAAAAAATTATCAAAACAAAAAAATAATATTCCGCGAATTTATAGCAATTATATTGATTTAATGATCAAAAATGATGATACAGAAGAGGCATATAAATATATAAATTATGTAATTAAACAGTATTCTGGGAACTCAAGATATCGCGTTGATCAAATCTATGTAGCGCGCTTACTTCCGAACCAAAAGGAATATAAACGGTTAAAAAAAATCCTTTATGATGCAAGTTTGGGTAATGTAAATACATTAAAGAGAATAGCAGAAGAATTAAGTCAAAGACAACTGCATAACGATGCCTTGGTCTTTTTATCTCAAGCGCGTATCGAATCCCAAGATTCTAATGCTTATGCTCTTGATTTTGCAAAAAACTATAGTGCGCTAGGCAATGATCCTAAAATGATAGCAGAATATATAAATTTTGCTTCACAACAGTCCCGCCATATACCCTATATAAAAAATATACTACAGGAGCTGCTAACAGATGAGAGTATCAAGGAGATACTAGAGAAAGATCTCATTATCAGAGCGCAACAATATCCTGATAAAGTGCTTTATAATAATCTGTTAATGTGGTTATATATTCAGGAAAATAATTATTTTGGAGCATTTGTCCAAGCAAAAGCGATCGACAGAAATTCTCAAAGCAAGGGAAGTACCGTAATGCAAGTCGCTAAGGTAGCCTATGATAATCAAGCCTATGGAAACGCTGTCCTTTTTTATGATTACATAGTGACAAAAATTGGGCAAGGATCGATGTTAGAGAAAGCCCAATTTTTGTCACTACTATCTAAAGAAAAAAAAGCGTCTAAGAAGCTACCGATAGATAAAAAGGCTCTGCATCAAATAGCAGGGGCATATCAACAATTTTATGAACGCACGACAGAAACGAATCCTTATCGGTTACAAGCGTTAAAAAATAAAGCCGGAATAATGGCATACCAATTGAATGAACCAGATACGGCAATAAGAATTTTAGAGAGACTAAAAAATCTACCCGGGATAACAAGAAATTTTCAGGCTCAAGTAAAGATGGATCTTGGCAATATCAATATGATTATCGGAAATCAGTGGGAGGCATCTTTATTGTATTCACAAATTGAAAAAGACAATCCATATTCGGCCATCGCCTATGAGGCTAAATTAAAAAATGCTAGGGTACATTATTTTATGAGCAATTTCGATTTAGCTAAGTCACATTTAGACATATTGAAGCGCTCCACCACCAAAGAAATAGCCAATGATGCCCTGGATCTTAGTTTATTCATAGAAACCAATACTATGGGCGATAGCAACGAATTGGGGCTAATTGAGTATGCTAACATATCTTTGCTAATGTATCAGAATAGATTTGAGGAAGCCCGAGTGAAACTAGAAATCCTGATTAATACTCAATTGGGTCATCCTATTCGGGACGATGGTTTTTGGCTATTAGCCAAACTTGATAAACGCATGGGCAAATATCAAGAAGCATTAGTTTCTTTAAACATTCTAATAAACGAATACTCAGAGGGAGTATTAGGGGATGACGCCTTATTTCTGAAAGCTCAAATTCTGGAAGAATATTTAGATAACAGATCTGAGGCACAACAAGTGTATCGACAGTTTCTCGAAAATTTTCCTGGCAGTGCTTATGCAGTAGAGGCCAGAAGGCGCTTTCGTATATTGCGAGGTGATGGGTTAAATTAAATGAAGACCAAGTGATCTGAAGGTTGCTTAGGCAAGAATAATTCGGGATCAGGATTCAAATGTCGATTGTAAAAATCATTCAACAGATCTTGGGTATCGTTAGATATAAGCGGGATAATTTCTTCTATCGCTGATCGGGAAATTAGATAAGGAGAAATGCTCTTAATCAGCTTATTTCCATAAAAATGACCATAAATCTGATAATTAGTCATCTCAGTAACTGAAGTTTTCTTTATGGCACATTGGGCTAAGCATTGATCAATATCGATGGGATCCTTTTGACGAGGGCTCGGACTCATAGCAAGGTGCTCTGAAAAATAGGCATCTATTTTTGTTAAAGAATCTGATGAAAATTCTTGTCTTATTTTTAATGCACAAGCCAAACAAATAGCATAATCAAAGATCACATCTTGTGCGGTATATCCTAGATGCTTCTTATATGCCTTTTCAATGACGTAGGTCGCATCGTCTAATAAATAGCAATTACACACTAAACAGTTACAAAAGGCCTTTTGTGTTTGATAAGAATAAAAAACTTTGGGAATTTCCTGAAAGTCATACGCGCTCATAATATAGAAATTAGATTGGTAAGATAATGCGCTTTTGTCACGAAGCAAAGGGGGTATATTAAAAAAAGATGGGATTAAGCGCAATAGAATGGCTATATTTACGACAACCATGAAAAAAGAACAAAGCATTGATTTTAATATTAAGATAGCGTGGCATGCCATCTCACGTATGTATAGTCAATATGGACAGGATTTCGAAATCTCTCCATCAAGTGGCTTTGTATTGCTTAACATAGATGTTGAAAAGGGAACTCCTGCTACAAAAATTGCACCCTTGATGGGTCTTGAAGCGAGGAGCCTAACCAGAATTCTGAAAGCACTGGAGCAAAAAAAATGGATTATCAGAAAAAAAGACCCCTTAGATGGACGATTAGTTCGTATTTTCCTAACCAAGATGGGAAGGGAAAAACGATCGTTTTCTAGTGGTTCCGTGAAGGCATTCAACAAGCACATATTACGAAAAATTACAGAAGGGGAATTACAATCCTTTTTAAAAGTGACTGCTATTGTCAACGAGATAGCCTCAGACAAAGAGCGAATTCAAGAGGAATTACAACAGTTGAGGAATCTCAAGGAGTGAATCAAAATTAAAGACGCACCCAAAGGGCAGCAGGGGTTTGATGAGTGTAAAATGAGGCTACTGACAATGGTCATCAGACCAGAGATCGTAATGATCATGCGCCATTGACGGTGATGACCAACTTCCTAACCCCACCATCATTGCGATGTTCACCTAAATAGATGCCTTGCCATGTACCTAATCGAGGCCGCCCAGAAAAAACGGGGAAATGTACGGATGTACCGAGTAGTGAGGCCTTGATGTGAGCCGGCATGTCATCTGAACCCTCATAATTATGCTGATAATAAGCTTGGTTTTCTGGAACTAATTCATTGAGGTGTGATTCAAAATCAAGTCGAACGGAAGGATCTGTATTTTCATTGATGCTAAGACTGGCCGAAGTATGTAAGATGAAGACTTGTGTGGTACCCGTTTGAATACCGGACAATTGAATCACCTCGGTGACTAGGTCAGTAATGAGATGAAATCCTCTTGGAAATGGGGTTAACGAAATTTCTTCTTGAAAAATCATGTGTCTGTTGTTCTTTGCAATTTTTGATCTAATTGATGGATAGTATGATGCCGTCAATAAAAATGTGGAAGTGCACGTTAATATTACGCGCTGAAAGCTTCTCAGTTGATATTGAAAAAATGAACGATAGAGACCAACCCATCAGCGATCCCTTGAGCCCATTCATTTCCAGCACCTCTACCTACAATATAAATAACAAAAAACACGTATATTCCCAATAAAAGAAAAGCTTTCCCTCGTCCCATATATTTGCCGGTAGTAAAAATGGCAAGGGCTGCGACGGTGGATAGAAGCAATAATAATCTCAATTCACTACTCAAATCAATGATGTCTTCAGACATAACTATAGGCCCGTTGATTAACGTAAATACAAATAGGGGAAAGCCTAAAGCAAAACAGACATCAAAAATATTACTCCCAAGCGCATTGGAAATAGCATCATCATAATTCCCTTTCTTAGCATCTTTGATTGAGATAATGGTATCCGGAAAACTTGATGCCGCAGAGGCTAAAATCAGGGCGACAAACATGACAGGAATGTCCAATCCTTCAAAGGTTCCTAAATAGGGGACCTCATAGGTTTTTTCGCCTAACCATTCGCAGGCCAATACCAGCCAATAGCAAACTCCTGCGATACACATCGTAGCAATAACCAATAAAAACCAAGCCCGTGTATCATTAATTTTGGATTTTCCAATGAAAATACGCTCCAAGTCTAAAGTGATGAGCGCTAAAAAAAAGGAAGGCGTTTCCATATTTTCAACTTCTTCTTGATCTTCCTCCTCATCTTCTTGTGGTGTAGAGGACATTAAAGCCTCTTTTGTCTTTTTGTCCATAGAAGCAAACATGAAAACAATATAAACTACATAAACAGACATCAATAACAATCCATGATGCCAGTCGAGCGCAGATCCACTGATCAAAATAAGGAAGATAAACTCTGCAATAATCAAGGCGATGCCATCTCGAAAAAGAACTTTACGAGAGATTTCAATTCTTTTCACCATTCCCATAGAGATCACCGCAATTATGGAAACAGCAGGAATAACCATACTATTAAAGATGGCACTGCCCGCGGTAGTTCCGATACCCCCAGAAAAACCCGATGCGTCATTTAGCACAAAAAGAAAGAAAAAAGAAGTAAATACTTCCGGCATAGAACTGGCGATGGCATTTATTGTGGCTCCCCTGACACCTTCCGAAAGATTGCGGCCAACATATTCAGAGGCGACCATAAAGCCATCGCCTGCGCGCCAAATCACTAGACAACATAATGCAATAATTATTAGAGGAATCAACAAGCCCATGGGTATATCTTTTGTTTTGTTTCTACCTAATCGTGGTCAAAAGATTAAATATCGAATCATATACCCACAAGATTACCTAAATATGTGGACATTTTATAGCAATTACTTTTTATTTTCATGTAACTCGATTTCTTGCGTTATCGGATTGATAAGAGCCTATAAGCACTTATTTGTAACAGTATTAAAAAATTAATCCTTTAACCCAAGGCAAAAGTGAACACTTATTGTACTAATTTGAACTTTCATTTTAGGTGAGATCATGTATATAAATCTTTCTGGTTTAAATATTTTAGTTACTGGGGCCAGCCGTGGACTAGGAAAGGCCATTGCGACGAAACTTGCAGAAGCAGGAGCCACTATCGCTGTCCATTATAATAAGAACATGAATGATGCCGAAAGTTTGGCCCAGGTCATGGGCAATGAATCTAAAGCTTTTCAAGCAGACCTTTCAGATCCTGGGGAAGCGGTAAAACTTTTTGAACGTGTTGTCTTAGAGCTGGGAAGTATTGAAATTTTAATCAATAATTCGGGCATCGCTGAGCCAGCATCTATCGACATGGCACAAGAAGAATGGGATGTCCTTTGGCAAAAAACCATGACGGTAAATCTGCATAGCCCTGCTATTTTATGCAAAAAAGCGGTGCAACATTTTATTCAGAAAAAAGCGTCCGGAAGGATCATCAATATCAGTTCTCGTGCGGCTTACCGGGGAGAAACTTCAGATTATTTAGCGTATGCCAGCTCCAAGGCGGGCCTGGTAGCCTTGACACGATCCATCGCTAAATCATTTGGAAAAAAAGGGGTGAAAGCCTTCAACATAGCGCCTGGTTTTGTGCGAACCGACATGGCCAAAGCTTTTATGTCCCAATATGGAGAAGAGCATGCCAAGGGAGACATCGCTTTAGAGCGCCTTACTGAGCCCAAGGACTTGGCCCCATTGATTACTTTTTTGGCTTCAGGAATGGCCGATCACGCTACGGGGTCTACCTTTGATATCAATGCGGGTAGTTATTTACATGACGCCTGATTTTTTTATTGCGTGGTTTAATTTTCTTTTTATTCTTTTTTTTATTCTCAATTCTTTGAATAAATCGTTAGCTTTGATTGCATAGAATTAAACTAAAATAATAAAGGAGAAAAATATGAGTACCATCAAAGCGCAACTAAGCACCTTAATAGAGTTGGCCAAAATAGACGGCGAATTTGACGGGCAAGAAAAATTGCACATTTTG
>Ga0209374_1002267_pt1 | contig 16822 bp, 18 predicted proteins | sample SaaInlLV_DNA_10m_FD_184683 | JGI IMG/M metagenome (GOLD analysis project Ga0209374, IMG submission 184683) | Marine microbial communities from expanding oxygen minimum zones in the Saanich Inlet - SI075_LV_DNA_10m (SPAdes) (version 2) | ecosystem: Environmental > Aquatic > Marine > Unclassified ...
AATGGTGGGCCCAGTAGGACTTGAACCTACGACCAATCGATTATGAGTCGACTGCTCTAACCAACTGAGCTATGGGCCCTTTTTAAAACTTGCCTTTTTGACTTATCGCGGCGCTGCACTGGTTCGATCTTTCAGTCGCGTACTTAATGTATGCTCCTTCAATTTCTCATTTCGCGCCTTGCGCTAAGCCAAATTTTGGCGTTTAAACTGCTAGTCTTACTCATCAATAAAGCTGCGCAAATGATCTGAGCGGGTAGGGTGGCGCAGCTTGCGCAGTGCCTTGGCTTCGATCTGACGAATACGTTCGCGGGTTACATCAAACTGCTTGCCCACTTCTTCCAATGTGTGGTCTGTGTTCATGTCGATACCAAAACGCATGCGCAGTACCTTGGCTTCCCGGGCAGTCAGGCTACCCAGAACGCCGCGGGTGGATTCGGTGAGGTTGTGCTTGGTCGCCTCATCCACGGGCAGTGCAATGGTGGTATCTTCAATCAGGTCGCCAATACTCGCATCTTCGTCTTCACCAATGGGTGTCTCCATGGAGATTGGCTCTTTGGCAATTTTGAGGACTTTGCGAATCTTGTCTTCGGGCATTTCCATGCGCTCTGCCAGCTCTTCGGGGCTGGGCTCGCGGCCCATTTCCTGCAGCATCTGGCGAGAGATACGGTTGAGTTTGTTGATGGTTTCAATCATATGCACCGGAATACGAATGGTGCGCGCCTGATCGGCAATGGAGCGGGTAATAGCCTGACGAATCCACCAGGTGGCGTAGGTCGAGAACTTGTAACCGCGGCGGTATTCAAACTTGTCTACCGCTTTCATCAAACCAATATTGCCTTCCTGAATAAGATCCAGGAACTGCAAGCCACGGTTGGTGTATTTTTTGGCGATGGAGATCACCAGACGCAGGTTAGCTTCAACCATTTCTTTTTTGGCGCGGCGCGCCATGGCTTCGCCAATGGTCAGACGGCGGTTGATATCTTTGATGGCCAGAATAGTCAGGCCGCTCTCTTCTTCAACCTGCGCGAGCTTACGCTGTGCGCGCACAATTTCAACTTCCTGGTTAACAATGCCCTGAGCCCAGTCGGCTTTGGACTTGACCAGCTTGCCGGTCCATTTTAGATCGGTCTCGTTGCCAGGGAATGCTTTAATAAACTCTTTGCGCGGCATTTTTGCATAGCGGATGCAGAGCTTCATGATGTTGCGTTCTTCCGCGCGAATGCGTTCAACAGCACCGCGAACCATGGCGATCAGCGGGTCGAACTGGCGCGGAGTCAGCTTGAGATATTTAAACAGTTCAGCCTGATCCTGCAGGTTTTTAACCGACGCATTGCCGGTCCGGCCGTAGCGCGAGATGGAGGCATCGGTCTTTTTGAGCTGGGCACGGATTTCTTCGAAACGCTGCTGCGCCTCTTCCGGATCAAGTCCGCCTTCGTGTTCTTCTTCTTCCTCTTCGTCTTCGTCCGGAGCTTCGCCGTTGGCAATTTTTTCAGCTTCAGCGGCTTCTGCAGCCTGCTGCTGGGCCAGAGCGGATGGCACATGCTCCATTGGATTGAGATAGCCGCTGATCACATCGGTAAGCTTGCGCTCGCCAGCCACAACTCGATCCCATTCGGCGACCACGGCAGCTACTGTGGTGGGCCAGTCAGAGATCGCTGACATCAGTTCTCTGGTGCCTTCTTCAATGCGCTTGGCAATCTCAATCTCGCCTTCTCGGGTCAACAGCTCAACGGAGCCCATTTCACGCATATACATGCGCACTGGGTCGGTGGTGCGGTGTTGCTCGGATTCCACCGATGCGAGGGCGGCTGCGGCTTCTGCTGCGGCTACTTCATCAGGGGTGTTGTCCCCGGACATCATCAACAATGTCTCGGCATCCGGGGCCGTTTCAAAAACGGTGATGCCCATATCGTTGATCATTTGGATAATATCTTCGACCTGCTCCGGATCGGCGATATCTTCAGGAAGGTGGTCATTCACTTCTGCGTAGGTGAGATATCCCTGTTCTCGACCTTTGGCGATAAGATCTTTAATGCCAGATTGTTGCTGTTGGATATTTTCGCTCATAGGTATCAATTTCTATTGTGGGAGGCCAAAAAATAGCGCGCAATTATATCGAATAAAAGACGGGTTGTCGCAGGGAATTTGGTCTTTAATCGGCAAATTTTTGTTTACTAATATTAGACTACAAGTCTTTGTTTTATCTTGTTTTTTAACTCATTTGACTGCAAATCTTCACCAAGCTGCAGGCGAATTTTGTGCAACTGCTTGATTTCACCTTCATTGAGGCTGTTTTGCTGCAGCAAATGTATGGCTTTTTCGGCTGCGGGCAGGGCATTGAAGGTACTGCTTTTTACATGTTCAAGGGCATCGCAGAATTCCTGGTGATCATCGCGGCCCATGCCTTTGGGTGGATGGTAAAGCTCAGTGGCAGCCAGGGCCTGCAGGGCTTTGGTTTCGTCCTGATTGCCATGGGTGCCGAGCCAGTAGGCGAATATATGCGAGGGTTTGTACTGGGGATTCTCCTTCACCAGTTTGAGCACCCGCATAAATAACTCAATATCTCTGTCCTGGCTGTTCTCCAGAAGATCGGTGTTGTCCGCATGTTCCGCCAGCCCCGGATGATTTAACAGTAGTGCGGTGAGAAATTTTACCGGCGACAGACGGATTTTACTCACCGGCTCAGCATTTAGATCAGGGAAAGGCTCATATTCCATGCCGGGATGAAAGCCTTCTGCCGATTCGTATTGCCGGGGATCGCTATTGCCGTAATCCGGCGCGCCCATCTGTCCTGCGCTGCTAGCTGGGGTCTTTGCCGGTTCTGCTGCGGCTCTCTGCTCAGGGGGCTTGTGACTGGCAACATAGGCACGCAGATTGTCGGCACTGATGCCGGTGCGGCGTGAGAGCTCTTCCAGCATAAGCTGGCGAAATACGCCCTGAGGAATGCGATTGATCTGCGGGGCACAGACTTTACTGAGCCGCGCTTTGCCATCGGCTGTACTGCAATCTATGCCGTCGCTGAGTTGCTCAAAGAGAAACTCTGACAGGGGCTGGGCATCGTCCACCAGCTTCTGGAAATCGGCGGTGCCCATTTTGCGCACCATGCTGTCCGGGTCTTCACCATCGGGCAGAAATAGGAATTTGGCGGAGACACCGTCGCGCATTTCTGGCAGCGCGATTTCCAGTGAGCGGGCTGCTGCGCGGATACCGGCTTTATCGCCATCAAAGCAAAAAACCAGCTCTGAGGTGTAGCGAAAGAGCTTTTGCAGATGATTTTCGGTTAATGCTGTGCCCAATGTGGCCACCGCGTTGTGAATGCCATATTGAGCCAGGGCAATCACATCCATATAGCCTTCGACCATGATCAGGCAGGGGATTTCTTTTAATGCCTGGCGAGCTTCATAGAGACCATAGAGTTCACGGCCTTTGTGGAATACGGGGGTTTCCGGGCTATTGAGGTATTTTGGGGTGCTGTCGTCCAGTACTCGGCCACCAAAGCCGATAGTGCGCCCGCGCTGATCGCGAATGGGGAACATAATGCGGTGGCGAAAGCGGTCGTATTGCTTTTTCTCTTCCGGTTTGACGATCAGCATGCCAGATTCTTCCAGCAATTTTACTTTTTCCGGCTCCGTGCCTGTGTGGTTGAGCAGGTTATCCCAGCCTGGAGGGGCGTAACCTACACCAAATTTCGCGGCTATCTGGCCGCTGAGTCCGCGCCCTTTAAGGTAGTCTACTGCTGTCGCGGCAGCTTGGTGGGAGCGCAGTTGCTGACGGAAAAATTTATCCGACTCTGTGAGTATGGAGTAGAGGCTGTCTTTTTGTTTGCTGACGGCTCGATCTGGCGCTGCTTCTCTGGGGATTTCCAGTCCGGCATTTTTGGCCAGCATTTCTACGGCGGGCAAAAAATCCACCCGGTCGAATTCCATTACAAAGCCCAGTGCGTTGCCGCCACTGCCACAGCCAAAGCAATAGTAGAACTGCTTGTCCTGGGCGACGGTAAAGGAGGGGCTTTTCTCTTCGTGAAACGGGCAGCAGGCTTTGTAATTCTTGCCTGCTTTTTTAAGCTGCAGGCGGCTGTTGACCACATCGACTATATCGACGCGGTCGAGCAGATCATCAATGAATGTCTGGGGAATTAATCCGGGCATTGGCGCTACGAGCTATTAATTTTGAGGCAACAGTGTAACGCCTTCCCGCGGGAAATTTAAACAGAGTTTTGCAATCAGGGCGCCTTAGGCGGTAAGGGCGGCCTTCACCAGTCCACTCACGGCACCAGCATCGGCACGGCCTTGAATCTGGGGTTTGATAATGCCCATCACCTTGCCCATATCAGCCATTGAGCTGGCGCCTGTCTGTTCGATGGCGGCCTGCACCATGGCGCTGATCTCTTCGTCGCTGAGGGCAGCGGGTAAAAAATCCTGAATCACGGCAATTTCGGCGTTTTCCACATCAGCCAGTTCCTGGCGTCCTGCAGCTTCATACTGATTGATGGAGTCGCGGCGCTGTTTAACCATTTTATCCAGTACGGCCAGCACTCGGGCATCGTCAATTTCAATGCGCTCGTCCACTTCAATGCGTTTAAATTCTGCCTGCATTAGACGAATGGCACCCAGACGGGCTTTGTCTTTGGCACGCATGGCGTCTTTCATGGCGTCGTTAATCTGTTTTTTCATTGACATGGCAGTTGCTCGGCTCCATTGCTAGGTTGGTTTTGTGAATTCCAGAAACACAAAAAGCGCCGACGGGGCGCTCTTTGAAATAACTCTTTTAAAAAAACAACTCTGGGGTCAGAGCTTGTTCTAGTAGAGTCGAGTAAACTTGCGTGATTCGCGAGATACTTTTTTCTGGTTGCGCTTTACAGCGGCAGCAGCTTTGCGCTTGCGTTCCCAAGTGGGCTTCTCGTAGAACTCACAGCTGCGAACTTTGGCCAGAATACCGGCTTTTTCGCATGAACGTTTAAAGCGACGTAGTGCTACGTCAAAGGGCTCGTTTTCTTTGATTCGAACGCTTGGCATAAATGCATAATCCTGTAGTGAAAAACAATTGCCGATACAGCCTGTCTGTAGTCGACTCTTCAAGGGCGCGTAGTCTATACACTTAGGCCTGTTGATGCAAAGGTTTTTGCAGGCTTTTTAGCAGCCCTCAATATCCGGTAAAGTACAGGTTCACAGCGGGCGGCAGAGGGTTTAAAGTTGCACCCCTAATGGTTATTTAAGGCCTCTGGCAAATGCTTGTATTGGGTATCGAAACATCCTGCGATGAAACCGGACTAGCTGTCTATGACAGTGAGCGGGGTTTGCTCGCCCATACCCTTTATTCTCAGGTCAAACTCCATGCAGAATATGGTGGTGTGGTGCCTGAGCTGGCTTCCAGAGACCATGTGCGCAAAATTATCCCGCTGCTTAACCTAGTGTTGGACGAGGCTGGCATTAACAAGGCTGATTTGCAGGGTATTGCCTACACTTCAGGCCCGGGTCTGATGGGGGCGCTGATGGTTGGTGGGGCTATGGCCACTGCCCTTGGCTATGCCTTGGATATTCCGGTGCTTGGAGTACATCATATGGAAGGCCATTTATTGGCGCCGATGCTGGAGAAGAGCCCTCCGCAGTTTCCCTTTGTCGCGCTGTTGGTGTCCGGCGGTCACACCCAGCTGGTCTCGGTTGAAGCCATTGGTGAATATGAGGTGCTGGGTGAGTCATTGGACGATGCCGCTGGCGAAGCCTTTGACAAGACCGCGAAAATGCTCGATCTGGATTATCCTGGTGGCCCTGTACTGGCTGCTATGGCAGACCGTGGTCAGGTTGACCGCTTTGATTTTCCTCGCCCGATGACCGATCGACCTGGGCTCGACTTTAGTTTTTCAGGACTCAAGACATTTACCCGCAATTTGATTGAAAAACACCGGGGCGAGGATCTATTGCCCAATGATAAAGACGCTGTGGATATCTGTGCTGGCTTTCAGGAGGCGGTGGTGGATACTCTGGTGATTAAATGTCGCCGGGCGTTGAAGCAAACTGGCATGAAAACACTGGTAATCGCTGGCGGCGTGTCGGCCAATAGCAGATTGCGCCACAAACTTGAGGTCGCGCTGGCGAAAGAGGGCGCCGAGGTTTTCTATGCACGTCATGAATTTTGCACTGATAATGGCGCCATGATTGCCTATGCGGGCTGTCAGCGCCTGGTGGCTGGTCAGCGCAATGAACTGGCCATTGCGGCCACGCCACGCTGGCCTCTGGATCAGTTACAAAATATACAGTCCCGCTAATTAAGGAATAGAAATGGATATTGTTTATATAAGAGACCTGCGCATTGAGACCATTATTGGTATCTATGACTGGGAGCGCGAGGTCAAACAGACCATCAGCCTGGATCTGGAGATGGCCCATGATATCCGCAGGGCGGCGGAGACCGATGATATTGAGCATGCGCTCAACTATAAGTCCATTGCCAAGCGCCTGATTGCCTTTATTGAGGCCAGTGAGTTTTTGCTGGTGGAGCGTATGGCTGAAGAAATTGCCCGTATTGTCCACGAAGAGTTCTCTGTTCCCTGGTTAAAGCTGCGTGTCAGCAAACCAGGTGCACTAAGATATTCTCAGGACGTGGGTATTATTATCGAGCGAGGCGAGCGAACCTGATGGCATTATTGTTTCTGAGTCTAGGCAGCAATATTCAGCGGCACCTGCATATAGGTGCAGCGCTGGACAGCCTGGCTGAGAACTTTGGTGAGCTGATTATCTCCTCGGTGTATGAGAGTGAGTCTGTGGGGTTTGAAGGGGATAGCTTTTACAATCTGGTGGTGGGCATCCGCACCGACGCGACGATTGGCACTGTCTCAAGGCTGCTCAAGCAGATTGAGGATCAAAATGGCCGCGATCGCAGTGCACCGCGATTCGGGCCGCGCAGTCTGGATATAGATATTCTTACGGTGGATGATGTAGCTGGTGAGATCGAGGGGGTTAAACTCCCCCGTGATGAGGTGCTTAAAAACGCCTTTGTACTGCAGCCTCTGGCTGAAGTTGCTGGTGATCATATTCATCCGGTGACTGGCAAGACGTACAGTCAGCACTGGCAGAACTATGACAGAGACAAGCAGAAACTCTGGCCTGTGGCTTTTGCCTGGCGCGGCATCAATCTGCCGCCGTCTGCCTAAAGGCTGTTGGAGCTGCCCCCATCTACGGCGATAGTCTGGCCTGTCATATAGGTCGCATCTACCGCTAAAAAGAATGCCGTCTTGGCAATATCGGACTCTGTACCCAGTCTGCCCATAGGCACCTTGCTCAGCACAGAGCTCTGTTTATCCACATCATCCTGTTCATGCTCTGGCCACAAAATGGCTCCGGGAGCAACACTGTTGACGCGAACATGGGGGCCGAGATCTTTGGCCATTGATTTGGTCATGGCAATATTGCCGGCTTTGGCAATGGTGTATATGGGGTGATCGCTAAGCGCCTGACGGGCATGCATATCCGAGATATTAACAATGGCCCCCTGGGCTTTAATTAGCATTGGCGCTAGCTTTTTGGATAGAAAGAACGGCCCTTTAAGGTTGCTGTTAATCAGATCATTCCACTGCTGGTCGTCACAGTTTTCCAATGGGGTAGGGTAAAAGCTTGAGGCATTGTTGATCAGCACATCGAGGCGACCCAAGCTGTTGATTAAATCGACGATTTTATCCAGCGCGGACATATCATTGAGATCGGTTTGCACCAGCAGGCAGCTATCAGGGCGCTGGGCATTAAGCTGTTCGCATAGCCTGTCGGCAGCGGCAGCGGAATTATTGTAATGAATAACCACTGTGTAACCAGCCTCGTGAAACAGCTGGGCAGTGACTGCACCTATACGTCGCGCGGCGCCGGTTATCAGTACCACTTGCCGATCTTTTTGATTCATAGTTATGCCTGGGAGGTCGGGTAATTTTGTTTGAATTCAGTGAGTGCTGCAGTCTGTCGCAGGCTAAGTTGCTGGCCAATCTCCGCGCCGCTGATCTCTGAGTTAATAAGGTCTGAGATATCGGTATTGATGACCACCTGTCGTGCCTGGCGCAAATAATCTGAGGAGGGGTAGTCGCGATCCTCAAAACCTGTGCGCCCCCTTGCATCTGCTTCGCAGCAGAGCAAAAAGTCTTCAAATCGCTCTGCGGATTTTAATGCCCCAAGACCTTTAAGCAGTTTTAATATGGTTTCTGGCCGCAGCTCCTGTGCTTTGTGGCACAGCAGGTGAAATTCGGTTACCACCATGGCCAGCTGGCGATGCTCATTGGGTATCTTAAGGCGATCACAGACATCTTTAACCAGCGGTAGGCCCCGAGCTTCGTGGCCTTTGTGGCTGGGCAGTACATCATCAGGGGTAATGCCTTTGCCCAGATCATGAACCAGTACAGAAAACCGCACCTTGGCACAGTCGGAGAGTCTGGCAGCCTGTTGCAATGACATCAATGTGTGTATTCCGGTGTCGACCTCTGGGTGGTAGTCGGCGCGCTGGGGAACACCAAACAGCTTTTCCACTTCTGGAAATAGTTCGGCTAGGGCGCCACAGTCACGCAGCACCTGAATATAGATATCCGGCGAACGCTCACAGAGGGCGCGCTCGGTTTCTTTCCACAGGCGCTCCGCCACCAGATGGGCAAGTTCACCGGAGCGAACCAGATTTTGCATCAGGCCCATGGTCTCTGGCGCTATGGTAAAGCCCAAATGATGGTAGCGGGCGGCAAAGCGCGCCACACGTAACACTCGCAGTGGATCTTCGGTAAAGGCGTCGGATACATGGCGCAGCAGCTTGTTGTTGAGGTCTTGCTGGCCACCATAGGGGTCAATAATCTGGCCGTTGTCATCTTCTGCCATGGCATTGATGGTGAGATCCCGGCGAATCAGGTCATCTTCGAGGCTGATATCTGGTGCGGTATGAAAGCTGAACCCTTGATAGCCGCGGCCGGATTTTCGCTCGGTGCGGGCCAGGGCGTATTCTTCGCCGGTTTTGGGTTTGATAAAGACAGGAAAGTCTTGTCCCACAGGCTGATAGCCCATGTCGATCATCTCTTGTGGTGAGCCACCCACAACCACCCAGTCATTTTCATCACTGGGGTAGTCGAGCAATTTATCGCGAACAGCGCCGCCAACTAAGTAGATTTTCATTATTGATTCCAATGGTTTTACGCATTGTAGGACGGGCTGGATGCCAGCTCAATCTAAACTGTAGTCAGGTTGCCGACCTTAGAGGTGTTCAGCGTTATGGGCCAGTGATGAGAGCCGTTTTAGATTGATGATTTCGATTTCTTTGCGCTCGCAATAAATCAGATCAAAGCTCTGAAAGCGGCTGAATACCCGACTGACAGTCTCGACGGTGAGACCGAGATAGTTGCCGATATCTGCTCTGGACATGGGCAGGCGAAATTTAGTGGCGCTAAGATGCTGGCTCTTGAGGCGTTTTGACAGGCTGATTAACAGGCTGGCCACTCGCTCTTCGGCGGAATTCTTGCTCAGCAATGTAATCAGGGCTTGATCTGTGCTGATTTCTTTCGACATCAGGCGCATAAAATGCTGCTGCAGCATAGGCATGGTGGCACTGAGACGCTCAAATTGGGCGAAGGGGATCTCGCAGAGTGCCGAGGTTTCAAGGGTAACTGCATGATTTGAATGGTTGCCGTTGGCAATGCCATCCCAGCCAAATATCTCTCCGGGTAAATAAAAGCCTGTTACCTGCTCAGTACCATCATCGGTAATACAGTAGGACTTCACTGCACCGCTGCGAATGGCGTACACCGAGGTGAACCTGTCTCCAGCATAAAATACTGACTGGTTTTTCTGCATGGGTTTGCCCCGCTTAATTGCATTGTCCAGCAGGTCCAGATCACTTGTGCGCAGCGCCAGCGGCAGGCACAGAGCACTCATCCGACAGCTGTGGCAGTTGTTGGGTTTGATCATAAGTTGCGGTGATCGCATGGGATTCCCTTCCTTGGCTGATTGAGTTTCGGATTCTGCCCACAGTGGCACAGACGCCAGTTTGAACTCTAGGATGTGGCCTTAATCTAAAAACTATAGGCAGAGTATAGACACAGAATTGACCTATATCATCTGATGTTGTGTAACCGGTAGGGCTGATCCTCGACCCGACTAGAATTAATACGGAAATAACAATACATGGCTGGGAGCAGCTGTTAGGAGCAACTATGGAAAATATTCTTGTAGTACTGGATGGATCTGACGCCGATGAGCAGGCAGTAGCTCAGGCAGTCAAGATAATCGACCGAACTGAGGGCAGGCTGCATTTTTTAATGACTGTCTATGATCAGATTGAAGAGATGCACAAATATGTAGGTTTCGATAATTATAAGGATATCAAGCAGTCCCTTCTCGATAGAGCTGAAACCAAGCTCAGATTACTGACCGATCAATTTAATGTAAATTTTAGTTCCAGCATGACCTGGGGCAAACGCTGGTACCTACCAGTGGTAGACAAGGCTCGCAAGATGGAAGCCGACTTGATTATCAAGGTGGTGGGGGACAGGCACTCACGGCTGGTGGACTTTTTACAGACACCTGAAGACTGGCACCTGCTGCGTGATGCCAGTTGCCCTCTGTGGTTGATCAGCGACCAGAATGCGGATATTCAAGAGGTTATTGCTGCGGTTAGCACTCTGGATGAAAGCCCCGAGCATCGTGCGTTGGATGAGAGAGTGACTGGTCAGGCGCAAAGACTTGCTGGTGCGCTATCTAAGCCGCTGTGGGTAGTGTCTGTACTTCCCGACTTTAATGCCATGGCAGTACCTATGGCCTATGTGCCACCTGTTCCAGGGCAGTCTGTACTCTGGCATGAAACCGCTGCCGAGGCCAAGGCGCGCAGCCAGCAGAAGCTCGAGCTTATGCTAGATAGACTCAGAGTTCAGCCCGACAGAATTGAGATGCTAACAGGTCGGGTGGACAGGGCGCTGGCGGAGACTGTTGATACTCATGGCTTGCTAGTGATTGGCAGCGCCGCCAATCGCGGTCTGGCGGGTAAGTTTATCGGCAACTCTTCGGAGAAGGTGCTGCGCTATTTGAAGGCCGATATGCTAGTGGTGCATTAGACGCCCTAGTCTTTTTTAGCACCCCACAGCTGCATTAGTCTCTTGTCGCGACCGCAGCTCCAGCGATAGTAGTTGTACCTTGTGGGGTTCTTTTTGTAGTAATCCTGATGATAGTCCTCAGCCAGGTAGAATGTGCTGGCCTCGGTTATTTTGGTCTTTATGGGTCCCTTTAATGTGCCGCTGGCATTGAGCTGATCCAGGGACTGTTGAGCCACCTGTTGCTGCTTCCTGTTGAGAAAAAATAGTTCACTGCGGTACTGGGGGCCGCGATCACAGAACTGGCCGTCACCATCCAGAGGATCAATATTGACCCAAAAATGCGCCAACAGCTCCTGGAAGCTGACGGTTTGGTTGTCAAAGGTTATCTTGACAGCTTCAGTATGACCCGACTTGCCAGATGAAACCTGCTTGTAGCTGGGGTTGGCAATATGACCGCCAATATAGCCAGAGACCACCGCTATTACCCCGTCGAGTTTTTCAAAATCGCTCTCTATGCACCAAAAACAGCCACCGGCAAAAATAGCCTCTTGCTGCTCAGCAATGCTGGTCTGACTGAAGCTGAAAAGCACCATTAGTGTGGCCAGAGCCCTGGCGGGAAGTGTAAAAACCGGGATATTCAAATGCTTTCTCCAATAGCCTGACTGCTTTATTGTGACGGTGAAAACTACGTTTGGGTAATCTAACTGGTTTGACTGGTGACCAGACAATAGATTCCCCGGCTATTTTATTTTCTTGACGATTGATTATTTTGCACTTATTTTCCGCTTTGTACCGTATTTAACTGAAACTGGAAGCTGTTAGGTTGTGAACCTGAGGTTTAGTGATGGGCGATGATCTTGATGAACTAAATGTTGACGGGGATATAGGTGAGTCAGCGGTGACTGAGGAGCCTAGTCTGACCGACAAGCAGCAGGCACAGGTGAAGCTGGAGTCAAGGCGTCGTCTGGAGTTAAAGCTTGAAGATGCCCGTATCCAGAAGCAGGTTCAAGAATATGATTTTGACGATGATTTTGATTGACAATACTGCTGATTCCATCCGCTTGTACGCTGCCAGTTAAATCCATGAAAGCCAACATCTCGCGCCTGAATTTTGCTACAATCCCAGCCGCAAAAATTAACCAGACCGCGGAATTACCTGTTGCCCAAAACGCCTCTCTTATCGGTTGATCGCCTGTTCTTTGAACGTGACGACTGCAATATCTTTGAACCTGCCAGCTTCAATGTTGAGGCGGGGGATATTGTGCAGATTGAGGGCCCCAATGGTGCTGGCAAAACCACATTGTTAAGGCTGCTGACCAGTGCGCTGCAGCCTACATCTGGCTCGATTCTGTTTAGTGGCGAAAATATTACTGATTGCCATTATGAGTACCTGGCCAGCCTTCTCTACATCGGCCACCAACCGGCGGTGAAGATGACGCTCAGTGCAGAGGAAAACTTGCGCTGGATGAGTCCTGCAACAACCTCTGCCCCTGAGATTGACGCGGCCCTGGCTGAGGTTGGCCTGCGCGGCTATGAAGATGTGCCCTGTTACAGCCTCTCTGCCGGGCAACACAGGCGAGTGGCTCTGGCGCGACTGTTCACCACTGAGGCTAAAATCTGGTTCCTGGATGAGCCATTTACTGCCATAGACAAGCAGGGCGTAGATATTTTGCAGGCGCGTATGGGCAGTCATCTAGCTGCCGGTGGCTGCATATTGCTCTCGACCCACCAAGATCTGGCTATGGATAAGGTTCGTAAATACAGTATTGAGCCCCATTCAGATCGGGAGCAACAGCAATGAGTAATATAGGTTTTACTGCCTATTTAAAGCGCGATTTGTTGCTGTCCTACCGGCGACTGGGTGAGGCGGCCAGCCCGTTGATGTTCTTTTTACTGGTGTCCATATTGATTCCTCTGGGAGTAAGCCCTGATCCGGAGCGACTGGCGGAGCTGGCTCCGGGTATGATGTGGGTGATGGCGCTATTGGCAACCTTGCTGTCGACAGAGGGGTTATTTGCCACAGACCACCAGGATGGTTCTCTGGAGCAGATGTTAATTGCCCCGCAACTGCTGGCACTGCCAGTGTTGGGCAAGGTCACAGCCCATTGGCTGGTGACAGGTCTGCCCCTGACAATGGTGTCGCCGCTTATTGGTCTGATGCTGTCACTGCCCCCAGTGGCCATGGTGCCGATGATGGCCAGTTTAGCTGTAGGCACCGCTTGCCTAAGTCTGATTGGTGCAGTGGGTGCGGCGCTGACCGTATCATTGCGCAAAGGTGGCTTACTGTTGTCCATATTGGTGATACCGCTGTATATACCAGTGATTATTTTCGGCAGTGCTGTGGTGCAGACCGCGGTGGATGGATTTAACTGGTTGGGGCCTCTGGCAATATTGGCGGCCATGCTCTGCGCAGCGATTGCGCTCTGTCCATTGGCCATTGCTGGTGCGCTGCGGCTGGTTAGCAGCAATTAACTTTTAAGGGTTTTGTAGATTATGGCTTCAAATCGGGATTGGACATGGTTTTATCGACTGGGATCTCCGCGCTGGTTCTATGAAACCACAGGTCGCTGGCTGCCATGGCTGTGGACCCTGACATTGCTGTTATTAACTGCTGGTCTGGTCTGGGGGCTCGGCTATGCGCCTCAGGATGCCAAGCAGGGCAATAGTTTTCGTATTATTTATCTCCATGTTCCTGTCTCGTTCCTAGCTCTGGCTGGTTATTATCTGATGGCAATTGCCGGTGCTATCGGTTTGATCTGGAAAATGAAGCTCAGCTATATGGTGATGAAATCAGCCGCTCCCATTGGCGCTGCACTGACCTTTTTGGCGCTGTTTACCGGTGCTGTCTGGGGCAAGCCTACTTGGGGCACTTACTGGGTTTGGGATGCGCGCATTACCTCTATGTTGATTTTGCTATTTCTCTATCTGGGGGTGCTGGCGCTGCAATATGCATTTCACAGTCAGGAGTCTGGCAATAAGGCCAGCGCTATTCTGGCTCTGGTAGGTACAGTCAATATTCCGATTATCTACAAGTCTGTGGACTGGTGGTACACATTGCATCAGCCAGCCACTATCAAGCTGACCTCAGCCCCGAGCATGCATATTGATATGTTCCAGCCTCTGTTGATGATGATTATCGCTCTCTACTGCTTTTATGCTCTGGCATTAATTTTATTTACCCGCGCTGAGATATTGCAGCGCGAGCGCAAAGCAGCATGGGTCTGTGAGCTGGCATTGCAGGCTGATAAAGTCGCAGCATGGGAGGCTGAAGAATGAAGTTTCAGTTTGATAGTTTTCAGCAGATGATGGAGATGGCAGGTCATGGCCCCTATGTCTGGACTGCTGTGCTGGTGTCCTTGTTGGTGATGGGCTGGCTGCTGGTGCGGCCATTGCAGTTACATCGCGCCAATTTAAAATCTATTGCCCGGCAGTTGCGCCGGGAGCAGCGGCGCCGCGGGGCCGGGGAGGAAAAGCAATAATGCACCCAATACGTAAACAGCGCCTGCAGATGGTGATTCTTATTGTAGTTACCGCCTCTCTGGTGGTGGGACTTATAGCTTATATGATTGGTCAGAATGCCAATTACTTTTATACCCCGGCACAGATTGCCGCGGGGGAAGCGCCCCAGTCGGTCAACATAAGGGCTGGCGGTATGGTGGTTGACGGCTCTGTGGTGCGCTCACCAGACTCTCTGGATGTTCGATTTACTGTCACCGATGGTATGGCTACATTGGATGTGCAGTACGGCGGTATTCTTCCCGACCTGTTTGCCGAGGGCGAGGCCGCTATTGCTTCGGGCAAGCTGGATGAAAACCTGGTGTTGCAGGCCAATGAAGTGCTGGCTAAACATGATGAGAATTACACGCCTCCCGAGGTGGCTGACGCAATGAATGCCGCCTATGAGAGCAAGCAGCGACAGGAAGCAGCGCAATGACGCCTGAGTTGGGACATGCAGCTTTAATTGTCGCACTGTGTTTTGCCCTAGTTCAGGCGCTGGTGCCCATGCTCGGGTCCTTTAATGGTTACCGCAGCTGGATGGAGCTGGGCCGCTCTATGGCTGTGGGTCAGTTTGTCTTTATGGGCCTGTCTTTTGCCTGCCTGGCCAATGCCTTTTTGCTGGATGATTTCTCCCTTAGATATGTGGCCAATAACTCTAATACTTTGCTCCCGGACCGGTTTAAATTTAGCGCGGTTTGGGGCGCTCACGAGGGCTCGCTGCTGCTGTGGGCATTGATTCTCGCTGGCTGGTCTGGGGCTGTGGCAATGTTCAGTCGGGATCTACCTCTGCAGCTCTCTGCTCGAGTGCTGTCGATACTGGGCGCTATCGCTGTTGGGTTTGCGCTATTTCTGCTGCTGACTTCCAACCCGTTTGAACGCATTTTGCCCGTTGCACCGCTGGAGGGGGGGGACCTCAATCCTCTGCTGCAGGATTTTGGTCTTATTGTGCATCCGCCCATGTTGTACATGGGCTATGTGGGTTTTGCTGTGCCCTTTGCCTTTGCTATTGCCGCCCTGATCGGTGGACAGTTTGACAGTGCCTGGGCACGCTGGTCGCGGCCCTGGATTAATTTGGCCTGGGTTTTTCTGACCATAGGTATCACCCTTGGCAGCTGGTGGGCCTATTACGAGCTGGGCTGGGGCGGCTGGTGGTTCTGGGATCCGGTAGAGAATGCGTCATTTATGCCCTGGTTAGTGGGTACGGCTCTGGTGCACAGTATCGCAGCGACGGAAAAGCGCGGTGTGTTCCGCAGCTGGACTTTGCTGCTGGCGATCTTTGCCTTCTCCCTGAGTCTGCTGGGCACCTTTTTGGTTCGCTCCGGTATTTTGACCTCGGTACATGCCTTTGCCAGTGACCCTGAGCGAGGGGTGTTTATTCTGGCGTTTTTGGCTGTGGTCATTGGCGGTTCACTGTTGCTGTTTGCCCTGCGCGGCCCGGCCATGCACAAGGCACCCGGTTATGGGGCCTGGTCGAGAGAGATGATGTTGCTGGTAAATAATATTTTGCTGGTCAGTTCCATGGCCATGATTCTGGTGGGTACCCTGTACCCATTGCTGGCCGATGTATTGGATCTGGGCAAGATTTCTGTTGGCCCTCCCTATTTTGATTTCTTTTTTGTGCCGCTAATGTCCGGTCTGGCGCTAAGTGTTGGATTTGCGGCCTTTACCAGATGGAAAAAAACCGATGCTTCGCTGTTGCTCAACAAAGGGGTTATACCTGGGATAGTCTCGGTTTGTGCAGCTCTGGCGCTGCCGCTTTTTTTAGCGCCGCAGATGTCCTGGGAAAGTTATTCCTTCGGCGCTGTGTTTACTCTGCTGCTGTTTTTCTGGGTGGTCACCATGACGTTGACAGATCTGTCCGACAAACTGGGGGGCAAAGTGGGTCATATCAGGCGCCTGTCCGGTAGCTATTGGGGTATGGTCTGCGCCCATATAGGCTTGGCTGTGTGCATTCTAGGTGTTGGCCTCAGTAGTATCTATGATGCCCAGATTGATGTGCGCATGATGCCGGGAGATACAGCACAGGTGGCCGATTATGAGTTTGAATTTGCCGGTGTCGAGCAGGTTCAGGGACCTAACTATATTGCCTACAGGGGGCAGATCAAGGTGCAGTCTGAGTCAGGCTTTAGCACTGTGATGCTACCGGAAAAGCGAAACTACAAAGCTGGCGGGCAGGTGATGACCGAAGCCGCTATTGATGCTGCCCTCAGCCGTGATCTCTATGTTTCTCTCGCCGAGCCCCTAGAAGGTCAGGCCTGGGCTGTCCGGCTGCAGGTAAAGCCA
>Ga0209374_1002290_pt1 | contig 16709 bp, 13 predicted proteins | sample SaaInlLV_DNA_10m_FD_184683 | JGI IMG/M metagenome (GOLD analysis project Ga0209374, IMG submission 184683) | Marine microbial communities from expanding oxygen minimum zones in the Saanich Inlet - SI075_LV_DNA_10m (SPAdes) (version 2) | ecosystem: Environmental > Aquatic > Marine > Unclassified ...
GCGGCCTCAAGTTTTTGCCAGTCGAATGTCACGCCGATCCCGGCGGTATCTGGGGCAAGGGCCATGTGGTTTTCAACGACGAGGGGGCGCTTTGTGTAGTGCTCAATGGGGAAGGAATGGACCTCGATCCAGCCGGCGTTCTTTTGGCTGGAAACGAGGCTCACATGCAGTTCTTGCATCCCGTGGCTACAGATCGGCACACCGGCTTGTTCGGCCAGCGCGGCCACCTGAAGAAAGCCGGTGATGCCGCCGCAATTGGAGGCATCGGGTTGGATGAAACTCAGGTTAGACTGCGCAAACGCCTGCTCAAATTCATGGATGGTATGCAGGTTTTCCCCCATCGCCAGGGGCATTCCAGTTGCCGCGCTGATCGTAGCGTAGCCTTTATAATTATCAGGGATGATTGGCTCTTCAAACCAGGTGATATCATAGGCGGCAAAGGCCTCGGCTGCGGTGATCGCTTCCTCGACCGTCATCGAATAATTTGCGTCCACCATGAATGTGATATCTGGCCCAATGAGCTCGCGCACCGCTTTTATGCGGGCAATATCTTCCGCCAGGCTGGGTTGACCGATTTTGATTTTCACGCCGTTGAAACCACGGTCAAGGTAGCTTTGGATACTGTCCAAGAGTTTTGGCAAGGGGAAGCCAAGATCAATGCCACCGCAATAGGCTTTGCAGCACTGCGCGGCGCCACCGGCCATCTTCCAAAGCGCTTGGCCGCTGCGTTTGCCACGCAAATCCCATAGCGCAATATCCACCGCTGAAATGGCGAAAGAGGCAATGCCGCCGCGTGCCACATAATGCACATGCCATTGCATCGCATCATAAAGACCTTCCACATCTGTCGCCGATTGGCCCAGCAGAAACGGGGTTAAGTCATGGGAAATCATGGCGGCAATCGCATGTCCCCCTTTGCCGCCTGTATAGGTATAGCCGGTGCCAGAAGACCCATCTTCGAGGTGGACGGTTGCTGTGATCAACTCAAAAATATGATGGTCGCCATGTTTGGCATCCACCAGCACTTCAGCCAAGGGAATGTGAAATAGGCGGACATCAATGGATACAATAGTGCTCATGCGGCAGACCTCTTAGAGAATAATTGAGGGGGCATTTGAATGGGGTTGCGCGTGGCAGTTTAGTGTCTTGGGACGCAAAATGTCACTATTTTTATCTAGCACACCGCTTTTTATCCGGCGGGCAATATTTGATCATAATCACTGACCAGCAAATGCCTTGGGGCTTCATCCTCTTCAATGTCGGAGAAACGGCCGATGGGTTCGCGGAAAATATTGTCGGTGTTGTCGTCGTTTACGGTGGACACCTCCCCGATCAACACATCCCCACCATCGCCCCAAAAGGCGTGCCAATCGCCAGGCATGAGGGTGACGCTTTCACCAGGCGCAAGGCGGAGTTTCTCGCCGGGGGTAAAATCGCGGCGCAGGCCATCGCAATAGACCGTGCCGCCCTGATCTTCGGCAAATCGGCCTTCAGCGTCAGAGCCAAACAACTCCACCACCAAAGTCGCGCCGCCACGGTTGATGATATCTTCGGCTTTGATGACATGGGTGTGCATCGGCGAGAGTTGATCTTGCCGCGAAATCAACAGTTTTTCCGCATAGCACATGCCGCCACCGCGCTGCAAATCGGCCAAACGCCCATTGCGCAGGGTAAACAAAAACAGGCCCAAAGCCTCAAAATCACCGGCGCCGTAATCGGTAATATCCCAGCCGCATTGCGCCTCAATGATCGGCCGCGCCGCGGCGGCGTTGCGTTTGAACGTCTCAGGCGACCAATAGGCAAAAGGCGGCAGAGTAAAGCCAAAGTTGCGGATCATATCATCCGCTTGCACCATAATGTCGTTGACTTGCGAGCGTTTCATGCGTTCTCCAATTGACTGACAAACTCGATAACCATGGCCGCCGTCCACGTGAATTGCATCCCTCCGCAGGCCGCGCCTATCATGGGATCATAAATTTTGGACAAACCGCGCTGGTTTATGAGGGTCAGACTATCATCTGTTTGCTTCTGCGCCACTGCGAAACGCATAGCTTGGAGCAAACGAGCGGCAAATCTGTCATGTCAGAGGTTCATATGTCCAGCAAAGAAAAGCTCAGCTTGATTTTAGCGCCACGGGGGGAGGGCAGGATGCTCAACTGCCCGCCATGATTTTTCATCACACGGGCCGCAATGGCGAGGCCAAGCCCGCTGCCAGGGCCGCCGCCGGCCTGTGAAAAACGGCTTAGCGCCTCGATGTGGCGATCCTCGGGTATTCCAATGCCATCATCTTGGATGAGCATTTCCGCCCCGGCGCCGTTCTTACGGAGTGTGACCCAAATTCGCGTCAGCTTTGGCCCGCCATGCACCAAACAATTGCTGAAGATATTTAAAATAGCCTCTTGGAGCATGGTTTGATCGGCCTGAATCATGAGGCTTTCGCGCGGCAGATCTTGGGTGACCGTCAAGCTGGCCTTTGGGTGGTTTTGCTCAAAGGTGCTGACGGCATGGGCGATAAGCTGGTTCAGATCCATTGGGCGGCCGGTTTGCGAGACATCGGTGCCACTTGCGCGTTCAAAGGACAACAGCTTATTGGTCAAATCGCTGGCCTCGCGCGCGGCTTGCAAGAGCTCAGCGCTGCGCTTCTGCGCGGTTTGCGGGTTTGGTGCTGTGGTGACCGCTTCGGCCAGCGCAAGGACACCCGCCATAGGGTTGCGCAGCTGATGGGCCGCGTTAGAGATGAATTCGTCTTTCGAGCTGATGCGCCGGGACACCCTATTTAATAGACCATTTAAAGTGGTCACCAGCCCCTGAGCCTCGGTTGGGACAGCCCTGCGGATCGGCTCCAATTCGCTTGGCGTGCGCTTTGCAATGGCGCGCTCAAGCTCTAACAGCGGGCGCAGCCCCAAACGCACTCCGAACCACACAACAATGGCAACGCTCATCACCAGCGCGGCAATCACTGCAAAGGAGCGCGACAAGACATTGCGCACAAAGCTGCTGCGCACGCTCGCGTTTTGCCACACGGTGATGTTGAAAATCCCGGCAATGCCGCTGACCAAGGTCACATCTTGGAAGCGCAGAACCCGCACATTTTCGCCCTGATAGACACTGTTGTAGTAAAAAGGATCTGTGGCCCCTTTGGGGGCCATACTCGGTAAGACCGGTGGGGTGGAATAGCCTGTGACAAACACACCGTCGGGAGCAAACACATGATAAAATATCGTGCCGCCAGAGGTATCGGCCAGCAGGCGACGGGTCGAGGGGCTAATGGCGTCCCCATCAGACAGGGCAACGTCGCGCGATATCGCAATTGCGGCGGAGAGCAAGCCTTTGTCAAAGATGCTTTCGGCCCGCAGGGTCGTATTGTGGAACTGCCAAGCACCGGCAATCAGCGAAATGATGAGCAAAGGGGGCAGGATGATCAATGTCAGCCGGGCCCTCAAAGAGCTGGGTTTCATGCGCGCTCCTGCACCGTGATTTGATATCCCAGTCCACGTCGCGCTTGGATCAAAACACCGTGGCCTTTCAGTCTTTGCCGGAGCCGTGAGATATAAACTTCGACCACTTTTTCCTCAATATCAGCCCCGACGCCGTAGACGTGATCGAGTACCGCGCTTTTGGATACAAGCCGTCCGTCCGCACTCAGCAGGCATTCAAAGACCGACATTTCTCGGCGCGGAATCTCCAAAGCGCTTTCGCCATCAAACAATTGCCGTGCATTTGGATCGTAATGCAAAGAACCAATTTTGCGCAGTTTTTGCTGAGGAATAGCCCGGCGGCGCAGGAGGGCGCGAACCCGTGCCTCCAACTCTGCCATCTCGAAGGGCTTGATCAAATAATCATCCGCCCCGGCATCCAATCCTTTGACCCGATCTTGCGTTTCCGCACGGGCGGTCAGCAAGATCACGGGCCGCGCATCGCCGCGTTTGCGCATTTGTGACAGCAAATCCAGCCCATTCACGCCCGGCAGGTTGATGTCGAGGATCACAAGATCAGCCCCATCTGCAACAAGATAGTCTTGCGCCTCATCGCCATTGGCAATCGCATCCACAGAATGGCCCGCATCTTCCAAACGATAGGTTATGCCTTTTGACAGGCTGATATTGTCTTCAACAAGCGTAATTCGCATTGCTGTTTTTCCGATCCGTGAAAGTTTCATGAAAGCTTCGCAGATTACACAGCAAGCATCAACCTGGGGTTTATGCCTCAATATGATTCCAATTACGCGGCTTCTGACGCGGTAAAAAAATCTGGGAGGATTTAATGTCTACACTTAAAACAACACGCCGCATGGCTATGGGCCTTGTGGCTGCAGCGACGGCCACCTTTGGCCTTCAAGCCAATGCAGGCGGCCATGGGATTGACCTGACAGGTAAGACTGTTGAATGGATCATTCCGTTTTCGGAAACCGGTGGCTCTGCCAAATGGGCAAATTTTTATGCGCCTTTGCTGTCTGAAGCTTTGCCAGGCCAGCCGACTGTTGTCGTAAAATTCATGCCGGGTGCGGGCTCAACCAAAGGTGCCAACTATTTCCATGAGCAAGAATATGATGATGGCACGCTCATTTTCGGCTCCTCCGGTTCCACACAATTTCCATTCTTGCTGGGCGACCCGCGGGTGAAATTCGACTATGCCGATTGGAATGTGGTTTTGGCCTCTGGAACAGGCGGCGTGGCTTATCTTCCACCTGAGCTTGCGGCCAAAATGGACGGCTTGGATGCCTCTGGTCTGAAAGACACAGACTTCATCTATGGCAACCAAGGTGCCACGCGTCTTGACTTGGTCCCGACATTGGCTTGGGAAATGCTGGGTCTGAACGTTGAAAGCGTCATGGGCATCAAAGGCCGCGGTGACGGGCGTTTGATGTTTGAACGGGGCGAGGCGAATATCGATTATCAAACCTCCTCTTCCTATTTGTCCGGCGTGACACCATTGGTTGAGGCTGGCACAGCCGTGCCAATGATGACTTGGGGTGCTTTGAGCGATGCGGGCGATATCGTTCGCGACCCCACATTCCCGGAGATTCCAACCTTCAAAGAAGTTTGCGAAGCAACCGATGGTTGTGAAACCTCTGGCGAAAAATGGGATGCTTGGAAAGCCTTCTTCATTGCAGGCTTCCCGGCTCAAAAAATGGTCTTCTTGCCAAGAGGCGCAACGGCGGATGCCATGGTGACCTATACGGCGGCATTTGAAGCTGTAAAAGCGCGTGCTGATTTTGCAGAAATTTCGGGCAAGCGTCTGGGCAAATACCCGCAGATGACAGGGGCCGCGGCCGAAGCTGCCAAAGCAAGTGGCACAAATGTGAGCCCTGATGCCAAAGCCTTCATTGTGAATTGGCTACAAGAAAAATACGGTGTTTCTCTAAACTAAGCTTTTCTTCCGGAACGCCCCACTCAAGATAGGTGGGGCGTTTTTATAAGGAAAGTGGGAGGATATTGTCTTGGAAGTTATCATGGAGGCCTTGCCCGCCTTCGGCGAGGCTTGGGCACTTATCCTGCAGCCGGTTGTTTTGGGATATTTGGTTCTCGGTGTGCTCATGGGGCTGTGCATCGGCGTCTTTCCCGGTCTCGGCGGCATCGCGGGCCTGTCGCTCTTGCTGCCCTTCATGTTTGGCATGGATCCGATCTTAGGTCTTGCTTTGATGATTGGTATGGTGGCGGTTGTGCCAACCTCCGATACTTTCGCCTCTGTTTTGATGGGTATTCCAGGCTCTTCCGCGTCACAAGCCACTGTCTTGGACGGCTTCCCGATGGCGCAAAAGGGCAAGGCGGCGCGGGCGCTCTCGGCGGCTTTTGCATCGTCGCTTTTTGGCGGATTGGTTGGCGCAAGTTTTTTGACGGTCTTTATTTTGGTCGCCCGGCCCATCGTTTTGGAATTTCGCACGCCAGAGCTGTTGATGATTACGATTTTTGGCCTTTCAATGGTTGGTATTTTGGCTGGGCGTGTGGCCATCAAGGGCATCGTCGCGGCGGGTCTGGGCATGTTGATTGGCACCATTGGAGAAGGGGCTTCTTCTGGTGATTTGCGCATGTCCTCTTACGATTTTCCCTATCTTGTCGACGGTCTGAAATTGGTAATTGTAGGCCTTGGCATTTTCGCAATTCCTGAAATTATCACCCTGCTGCGCAATGACCGCGCCATCAGCCAGGAGGCGCAGATCGGTGGCGGCTGGATCGCAGGGATCAAAGATTGGTTTGCCAATATTTGGCTTTCTGTGCGCTGTTCCATCATCGGTGTGATTGTGGGTGTGATCCCGGGTCTTGGCGGCTCGGTTGTGGATTGGATTGCCTATGGGCACACGGTGCAAACCAGCAAAGACAAGTCCAATTTCGGCAAAGGCGATGTGCGCGGCGTGATCGGGCCAGAAAGCTCAAACAATGCCAAAGAGGGGGGTGGCCTTGTGCCGACCTTACTGTTCGGCATTCCTGGGTCTGGCTCAATGGCAATCTTTATTGGCGCAATTGCCCTGCTGGGATCAGGTCAGATTGAGGTCGGACCTGCCATGCTGAAAAACAATCTCGACATTACCTATGCCATCGTTTGGCTGCTTGCCTTGGCGAATGTCGTGGGCACAGTGCTTTGCATTGCAGCCTCAGGCGGGATCGCCAAGCTCACAACCATCCGCTTTGTTTTATTGGCGCCTTTCTTGTTTATGATCATAAGCTTCGCAGCCTTTCAATCTGGACAAAACCTGATGGACCTTGTGGCGCTTTTTGCCATTGGCTTTCTTGGAATTTTGATGCGCCGCTTTGATTGGTCGCGCCCTGCTTTTTTGATTGGTTTTGTTCTGTCCAATCCAGCAGAAACCTATGCAAACCAAGCCATTCAAATTGCCCAATCCCGCTTCCGCAAAGGATTTGTTGAGGGGATTGATTATATTTTCTCGCCCATCGTGCTTGTGCTTTTGGCCATTACATTGGTCTCTGTCGTTTTGGGCCTGCGCCAGGCCAAAAATATTTTGGCCGAAGGGGACAGCAAATCAGGCTCGAAACGCGCGCCGATGGTGTTCCTACTCTGCGTCACAGCTTTCATTGGCTATGCATTGTTTGATGCCGGTTCCATCCCTGACTATAGCCGCGATCGGGTCTTTCCGATGTTTGTGGCCAGCGTTTGTTTGGTGGGATGTACGGTGATGATTGCCCGAATGATCTTGGCCCCTGAAACTGATATGATCTTTGCAGACAGCGAGCGCAGCGCCGAAGCAGGGCAAGCGCGCTATAGCCTATGGTCCACCCTCGCGTGGTTTGCCGCGCTCCTGGTGGCCACATCGTTATTTGGGTTTATAATTGCCCTGGCCCTCTTTTTGTTCAGCTTTATGCGGATCAGAGCCAATATGAGCGCTGTTTTTGCAGCGATCTATGCGCTTGCGGGCATCGCTTTTATCTGCACTATGGCTTGGGCATTGAACCGCGATTTTCCACCCGGTCTTTTGCAAGCTTATTCTAACCTTCCATGGCCATTCACATGACACAAACTGCGATCCCTTATCTTCTTATGCGTGGTGGAACCTCTCGGGGGCCATATCTGAACCGCGCTGACCTTCCCGAGGATCTCGAGACTCTGGCTGAGGTGTTGATCGCGATTGTGGGCTCTGGTCATCCGCTGAACATTGACGGGATTGGCGGTGGTGCGGCGGTCACGACCAAAGTGGCGATGTTGTCCAAGTCACAGGATCCTTGGGCCGATGTGGATTACTTTTTCGCTCAAGTGAGCGTGGAAGATAAATTGGTCGATTTCAAACCCACCTGCGGCAATATTTTGACCGGCGTGGGTCCAGCCGCCATTGAGATGGGGTTGGTCGAGGCGCAAGAGGGTGAGACACAGGTGAATATTCTGGCAGTGAACACGCAAGCGCGCGTCGCCGCTGTCATTCAAACGCCTGGGCGACAGGTCAGCTATGAAGGCGTCGCGCGCATTGATGGCGTGCCGGGAACCTCGGCGCCCATTGCCGTTCAATTCATGGAGACGGTCGGGGGGGTCACGGGCGCCTTTTTGCCCACAGGTAACCGGGTTGATGAGATTGACGGAATCGCTGTGACTTGCATGGATGTTGCGATGCCCATGGTGATTGCAAAGGCCGAGAGCTTTGGGCTGACGGGCTATGAAACGGCCGCTGAGCTGGATGAAAATCGCGCATTTTTTGATCAGATGGAAGCTCTACGGCAAAAGGCAGGGGCTTTGATGGGGATGGGGGATGTCACAAAATCAGTGGCGCCAAAATTTGGCCTGCTGGCCCCCGCCAAGGCCGGCGGCACAATTGCGACCCGCTATTTCATGCCCTGGAGTACGCATCCTTCCATGGCCGTCACGGGCGCGCAATGCCTTGCGTCTTGTGTGTTGACCCCGGGGACGATTGCAGAGGGCATGGCTGCCAAATCAAATGAGACCCCGGCCAATGTCATTTTGGAACATGCCTCGGGCAAGATTGAAGTGGCGGTTGATTATGCCGATGCGGCGACAGGTTTCGAAATAAAATCGGCAGGTCTCATACGCACCGCTCGAAAAATTGCGGCGGGAGAGGTGTTTATTCCAAGGTCAATTTGGGCCGGTCATTAACCGCGTTTACAGAAGGGTGATAGGGCGATGAAGGTTCATATTCTTGATGATTGGTTCGATACCCTGCGCAGCTTGCCGTGCTTTGCCAAATTGGCCGATCACGAGGTTACCGTCTGGACGGATCATGAGCCTGACCCCGTCAAACTGGCCGCGCGATTGCAAGAGGCAGAGGCTTTGGTGCTCTTTCGTGAGCGCACCAAGGTTGGGGCTGACCTATTGGCGGGCCTGCCAAATCTCAAACTCATCTCACAGCGCAGTGTCTACCCGCATGTTGATGTGCCGGCCTGTACGGCCCATGGTGTTCTGCTTTGCTCAAATATGCATTCAGATACGCCATCCTATGCGGCCGCAGAGCACACTCTGGCGTTGATTTTGGCCAGCTATCGGCAAATCCCGCAACAGGTGACCTCAATCAAAGTGGGCCGGTGGCAATCGGGGGTCGGCAGGACCCTGCGCGGCAGAACATTGGGGCTTTATGGATATGGACGCATTGCAGGCGCGGTTGCGGGCTACGCCAAAGCGCTGGGGCTCAATGTGCAATGGTGGGGATCAGAGGCAGGGCGCGCACGGGCCGCTGCCGCGGGTGAAACCGTGGCTGTCTCCCGTGAGGCCTTTTTTAGAGAATCCCATATCGTCAGCCTGCATGTTCGGTTGAATTCCGCGACCCGGGGTTTGATCACCGCCGAGGACCTTGCATTGATGCCGCCACGCGCTTTATTTGTGAACACGTCGCGCTCCGGTCTTGTGGCCCCCGGTGTCTTAGAGGCGGAGATTGCGAAGGGTCAGCTTCATGCCGCTGTAGATGTGTTCGATCACGAGCCGCTTTCAGATGGCGAAAATATACTTCTCACACACCCGAATGTTCTGGCCACGCCCCATATTGGCTTTGTGACCGAGGATGAGTTTGACATGCAATTTTCGGATATTTTTGATCAAATCAAAGCCTATGCCGCAGGCGCACCTAGTCATATGATCAATCCAGAAGCCTATCGGTGACGCGCGTGTTCTGGCAGGCGCGGCCCTGATTTCTGTTTGGAAATGGCATAGTCAGAGGGTTGCTTAGGGCTTTCGGGCGCCAGTTTTCGGGCGGAACAGGCGCGCAAAGAGCGGCGCACCCAGAATGACAATAAATATTCGCAAGACATGATGGGCCACCACAAAAGCCATATCTGCCCCAACAATGAGCGCAAGCACGGTCAATTCCGCTTGTCCGCCCGGAGCGAAGGCAAGAACGGTCTCTAAAGGTGGCGCCAGCCCTGCCAGGTGGATCACTTCGGCGAAGATGACAGCCAGTAGCAATAGCAGCACGCAAAACCCTAGTCCGGCCGTCACATCCCGTCTGATTTCGGCCATGGTGACACCGGCGTATTTGCACCCGACGCTCATTCCGATAAAAAATTGTGCAGCCCAGATGGCTTCTGACGGAGGGCGGTGTTGTAGTACGCCTGTAAGGGACAAGAGCGCAGCCAGCAAAAGTGGCCCAAGGATTGAGGCTCCAAACATGCCGGCACGTTTTGCCAGCTGCCAGCCAACCAGCCCGCAGAAAATCATCCACCCAAGCTGTGAGAGCGCAATGCTGGCGGCCGGAGCGCCCGGGGGGTTGGTTAGATCTGCGTTCCAAATCCAGGTCAGTAGAAAAGGCAGGGTCACGACGATGACCAAGACCCGCGTGGCGTGAACGAGCGCGAGTGTGCGCAGATTGCCGCCTGCCTCTTCGCCAAAAACGAGCATGTCCTGTAGGCCGCCTGGCATTGCGGAATAATAGCTGGTGGCAAAATCAAACCCCCATAGACGCTGGAAGTAATAAACGCCAACGAGTCCAATGCAAGTGGTCATCACCGGGATCAACAAAAGCGTTGGCCACATGCCGCCCATGGAGACCAGCAGCGAAAGGGAAAATGTAGCACCCACGGCCACGCCGAGAATACTGCGCATAGCCTCATTGATCACTTTGAACCCACGCATGGGCACGCCGAGCAGGGCGGCAATCAAGCAAGAAAAGATTGGCCCTAAGAGCCAAGGCAGCGGCAGATGCAAAAATTTGAACGCAAGGACGCCGAGACCCGCGACCGTATAGGCGTAGAGATGCGCGCTCATCGGTCCAGCCCCTTGAGCCTGTGGCGCAAAGAGGTTTGCAAATGGGCCTCGGCCGCATCGCCAGCTGCTGTTTGATCGCCCGCGCGGATTGCCTCTATGATCCGAGCATGTTGCGCGCTCACAGTTTTTATACGCGCTTCATCATCCAAAGTTGTGGGCCCCAGCAGCATGAGCGCATTGTTGAGCCCCCGGGCCGAGGCCAATAAAAAGCGGTTGCGACTGGCCAGATAAATGCGGTGGTGGAAATCTTGATTTAAGGCCGCAGCCTGTTGCGTGTCATCGCCGAGCGCTGCAATTTGATCATTTATGTCATTGAGCAGGTCAATCTCAGCATCATTGGCATGTTTTGCAGCCATCTGTGCCGCTGTGCGCTCAAGAACAAGCCGCATTTCGTAAAGTTCAACAACTTCGGAGGGGGTCAGGGTGCGGATCACGGCTCCTAACCGGGGGCGATGTTCGACAATCCCGTCGCTTTCGAGCTTGCGCAGGGCTTCACGCACGGGCGTGCGAGACAGGTCCAACCTCTTGGCCACCTCAATCTCGCGCAATCTGTCGCCGGGGCGGAAATCGCCGGAGCGTATGGCCTCGTAAAGCCGATGATAGGCAGCTTCTCCTTGGGACATAACTTGCAATTCTGTTTTGGTCATTTTAAAGAGGCCTAAATTGTATCCACCTGGATACAATACTTCAGTCAAATGGGAAAGCCAATGTCAAAATCTGTCATCGTTGTTGGAACTGGAAATGCCGCCCTTTGTGCAGCGCTCGCCGCTTTGGAAAGCGGTGCTCGTGTTACGCTGCTTGAAAAGGCTGATAAATCCTTGTCAGGTGGCAATACAAAATACACAGCAGGGGCGATGCGGTTTGCCTATGATGGCGCTGACGATCTATTGCCGCTGCTGCGCAACCCAGAGGATCCGCGGGTGAAGAGGGCAGATTTTGGCAGCTACACGACAGAAAAATTTGCCAATGACCTTCTGGGGTTCAATGATGGGCGGCCCTTGTCCGAAGAGCAGGAGGCGCTGGTCCATCAGTCCGGGGCAACGCTGCGCTGGCTGGCCTCGCATGGTGTGAAATTTGAACCCATCTACAGCCGGCAGAGTTTTGAAAAAGATGGCCGTCATGTCTTTTGGGGCGGTTTAACCTTGGCGGCAGAAAATGAAGGTGTTGGCCTTTTTGATATGGAATTGGCGGCAGTTGAGCGGCTCGGGGGAACGGTCCGTTACAACAGTGCGGTCACCGGTTTGGTCACTGACGCGGGGCGTGTCTGCGGTGTGCAGATTGGGCAAGAGCGGCTGCTTGCGGACGCTGTTATCCTGGCCTGTGGCGGCTTTGAGGCCAATGGCGCGCTGCGGGTCAAACATATGGGAGAGAATTGGGAAGCGGCGAAGGTGCGCGGAACCCCGCATAATACGGGTGATGGTCTTCTCATGGCGCTGGAGCTTGGCGCGGCGGATTACGGGCTTTACTCTGGCTGCCACGCGACGCCGATGGATCTGCATATGGCCGATTTTGGAAATCTTGATTTGCCACCGGGTGAGCGCAAGAACTATCGAAAGATTTCCTATTTTCTGGGGGTCATGCTCAATGCCCATGGCGCGCGTTTTGTGGATGAGGGCGCCAATTTTCGCAATTACACCTATGCGCAATATGGCGCGGCCATTCTAGAACAGCCCGGCCAATTTGCGTGGCAGGTCTTTGACAGCAAAACCTATGACCTGCTCTATGATGAGTACCGTTTCAAAGATGCGCATTTTGTCAAAGCAGATCGGCTGGAGGATCTGATCGCGCAGATGAGCGGTGTGGATCAGGCGGCCGCAAGTGAAACCTTAGCGCGCTATAACGCGGCTGTAGATCAAACGACGGGTTTTGATCCCACAGTTTTGGATGGAAAGGCGACAGTCGGCCTGAACCCTCCAAAATCAAATTGGGCACAAACCCTCGATCAAGGCCCTTTCTACGCTTATCCGGTCACGGGAGGCATCACATTCACCTATGGCGGTTTAAAGGTGGATGCGGAGGGCAGGGTGCTGACAGGCGGCGGCGATCACATCAAAGGGTTGTTTGCCTGCGGCGAAATTCTGGGCGGTGTTTTCTATGCCGGCTATCCCGGTGGTTCGGGTTTGACCTCCGGTGCTGTTTTTGGTCGCCGCGCTGGCCAAGGCGCTGCGGGATCCTAGAAAGAGTTTGCGGGCCTTGGGTCTCAGGCCTGCGGCGGAAACCACGGGCGAGCATTTCTGCGCACGTTGCACCAGAACATTTTGCGCAAACATAAGCTGCGCTCGTTTGCGCATAAATAGATCACTTAGGAGCTGGACATTTTACCCGTTGCAATCGCATCCTTGCCGGTAAAGCGGTCCGCCCGTATATCACACCAAGAGGCATAAAGGGTTCAACATGAAGACAGTTTCAAATTTCGATCGAATTGGTGAAGAGAATGCGTTTGCCGTCTTGGGCCGCGCGGGGGTTTTGGCCGCGGGTGGCATGGATGTCATCAACCTTGGAATCGGTCAACCGGATTTCCCGACGCCTGAAAATATCGTTGAAGCGGCGGTCAAAGCCCTGCGCGATGGGCATCATGGCTACACGGATGCGACTGGAATTTTGCCGCTGCGCGAAGCGGTCAGTGCGGATTTGCACCGCCGATATAACACCGAGGTCAGCCCGGCCAATGTGCTGGTCGTGCCGGGGGGGAAGGTGACGATGTTCACCGCGATCTTGATGTTTGGCGAAGCTGGTGGGGATATATTGTATCCTGATCCGGGCTTCCCAATCTATCGTTCGATGATTGAGTATACCGGAGCAACTCCCGTTGCCATTCCGATCCGCGAGGAGAATGGGTTTGCGTTTTCGGCGGAGGAGACATTGAAGCTGATTGGTCCCAACACAAAGTTGATCATTCTAAACTCCCCGGCCAATCCTTGCGGCGGCATCACCCCGAAGGCGGAAATTGATAAATTGGTGGCCGGTCTTGCGGATTATCCAGATGTGGCGATCATGTCTGACGAAATTTATGACCAAATGCTCTATGATGGGGAGCAGCATGTCAGCCTATTGACCTACCCCGAAATTCGCGACCGGTTGATTGTGCTCAATGGCTGGTCAAAGACCTATGCGATGACGGGCTGGCGATTGGGCTATTCGATTTGGCCGGATAGATTGTACAATATGGCCCGAAAATTGGCCGTGAATGCATGGTCTTGCGTCAATGCACCCGCGCAATATGCAGCATTGGAGGCGTTGACCGGTCCGCAAACCGCAGTCGGAGAGATGGTGGCGCAGTTCGACGCGCGGCGCAAATCGGTGGTCACGCAGCTCAATGACATCCCCGGGGTCTCTTGCATCACGCCGAAGGGCGCCTTTTATGCCTTTCCCAATGTCTCCCAAACCGGCTGGAAAGCTAAGCAATTGGCCAGCGAGCTGCTTGAGCAAACGGGTGTGGCCACGATTGGGGGGCCGGATTTCGGCACGCTGGGGGAGGGGTACATTCGTATTTCCTATGCCAATAGTCAGGAAAATATCACCCGTGCGCTGACGCGCATGAAAGAGTTTTTGGCACAAAATCCAGGCTAATCTCTGTCCATAAGCTCGCCCGCCTATGTCACCGGAGCTTGCATGCCGCGCGGTGAGATCGGTAGGCTCAACGCGCTGTTTCGATACGCAGATTGGAGACGCGTGCCCTGATCTGTGTATCGGTGTCATCACTGTCGGCTGAAATGGCAATGCCGACGAGACCTGTGGGCTCTGTGCCAAAGGCGCGTTGGAAATCCGTTCTTAGGTTGACCCGTTCGCTTGCCTGCCCGGTGCTGGCCGGTCGCAAAATGAGGGTTCTGCCGAGCTCATTTAGATAGGGCGTTGGCAATATGTCTCCGCGCATGTGATTGCCCCCCCAAACATACATCAATATGCGGGCGCTGTCATCGCCAAGTAGATCTGTGAGTTTTGCATTTGCCGCTGGTATTGAGGTCTCCGGCATGAACACAAAATAAACTGACAAATTTCGATCATCACCGCCTTTGAGTGTCAGGTCTGTGGGCGGCACGGATGAGGTGACCTCCCAATCCCAACGCGCTTGATTGCTGCCCCAGAGCCTGGCTGGTAGACGGCTCCAGAACATTGAGACGGTCCCATCCGAACCGATCCCCAGGGTTTCGCCGCTTGGTTCAAATTCATTGCTAGAAAACAATGAAAAACGCTGTTCACGCCAGCCGTCAGAAAAATCAACCTGATCGGCCGCGATATAGCTCCAGCTGTATAGGAACATAAGCAGTGAAATGAGTTGAGTCTTAATCATAGATCTAAAATGATATATCACCTCACAAAACACAAGGGCCGTGCTCAGCCACTGCGCGAACAATGGATTGCTTTTACACATAAAACCAAAAGTGTATGTGGTTGCCGGGGGGGCTTGCGGGCCCTGCGATTGGCCGCGCAAACTTGGCTGCTAGGTCCCGCGCGCGCCCAATCGGCGCTGCATCCAGTTCTGCAGCCTCTCAATCTGTGCATCCCTGAGCCGCAGCCCTAATTTACTGCGGCGCCAGATCACGTCTTCGGCGGTCTGTGCAAATTCTTTGTCCATCAACCAAGCAACTTCGCGCGCCGTCAAACTGGCCCCAAAATCTTCCCCCAAGTCTGTGGAAACTGTGGCCGTGCCCAAGACATCAAAAGCCTCGTTCCCATAGGCTTTGACCAATCTTCTCGCCCAAGGCGCCGTCAAAAAGGGGAATTTTTTGATCAGCTGTTGGATGAGATCATCCACCCCGCCCACTGGAAAATCGCCGCCGGGCAGAGCGACCCCTGCGGTCCAAGCTTGCCCCATCTGCGGGGTGTCGTCCGAAATCTGCTGCAAGGCCTGTTCTGCCAGTTTGCGATAGGTCGTAATTTTCCCGCCAAAGACGTTTAACATTGGCGCTCCGGCAGTTTTGTCGAGCTTTAATACATAGTCTCGTGTGGCGGCCGTCGCGGAGCTGGCCGCATCGTTGTAGAGCGGTCGCACGCCGGAGTAGGTGGCCACCACGTCGTCAGCGGTGACGGATGTTTTGAGATAGGTTGAGGCAAGTTGCAGTAAATAGTCTTGCTCTTCGGGGCTACAGACCGGTTTTTCCGCAAGATCTTGATGGTCAATATCCGTTGTGCCAATCAAAGTGAAATCAGTTTCATAGGGAATTGTGAAAATGATCCGACCATCTTCCCCTTGGAAAAAATAGCATTTGTCATGATCGTAAAGCTTGCGGGTTATGATGTGACTGCCCCGCACCAGGCGCACCCCTTCTTTGGTGTTAAGGCCGGTGGTGTTGCGAATGATGTTTTCAACCCAGGGCCCTCCGGCGTTGACCAAAACCTGCGCCCGCACAATCCGGCGCGCGCTGCTGTTTTGGTCTTGCAGTGTGACGTGCCAGATGCCGTCCACCACTTGGGCCATCGTGACTTTGGTTCGGGTGGTGATGCGCGCGCCGCGCGCTGCTGCATCGCGGGCATTTAATACAACCAAACGGCTGTCCTCGACCCAGCAATCAGAATATTCATAAGCTTTTGTAAAACGGTCTTTCAAAGGCGCGCCTTCTGGACCATGGCGCAAATCAATCGCCCGTGTTGGCGGCAATATTTTTCTTCCGCCAAGCCTGTCGTATAGAAACAGGCCGAGGCGAATGAGCCAAGCCGGGCGACGCCCTTTCATCCAGGGCATGAGGGCGTCGAGAAGTTTTGAGGTTGGTGTGTTGCTCTCAAATCGCATGTCTTTGTGATAGGGGAGCACAAAGCGCATGGGCCAAGAAATATGGGGCATGGCTTTGAGCAGGGTTTCACGCTCCACCAGCGCCTCGCGCACCAGCCGCAGTTCCCAATATTCAAGATATCGCAGGCCACCGTGAAACAATTTGGTTGAAGCCGATGAGGTTGCCGCGGCCAAGTCGTTCATTTCTGCCAGCTCAACACGCAAACCGCGCCCCGCCGCATCGCGCGCAATACCGCAGCCGTTGATGCCGCCGCCGATCACGAAAAGATCGATGATGTCATTTTCATTGGGTGTCGTCACAGGCGCTCCGTCGGGTTCAGGTTGT
>Ga0209374_1002293_pt1 | contig 16696 bp, 8 predicted proteins | sample SaaInlLV_DNA_10m_FD_184683 | JGI IMG/M metagenome (GOLD analysis project Ga0209374, IMG submission 184683) | Marine microbial communities from expanding oxygen minimum zones in the Saanich Inlet - SI075_LV_DNA_10m (SPAdes) (version 2) | ecosystem: Environmental > Aquatic > Marine > Unclassified ...
AAGCGAGTATCGATTTAGATGTAAAAGGTATTAAAGGTACACAGCGTTTATGGTTTCGATTGCATATTTATGACATTAACGGACGTAAATTAAGAATTGTACAGTCAGATCAAATCATCTTAGGGGATGGAAGACAACAATTCGATTGTTTATTAGATGTGCCAATCTTGCCAGAATTTGATACGATTTATAGCAATCCAGAAAGTGATAATTTAGTAAGTATTGCTGTAGAAGCTTCCTTTACTGGGATGAATACAGATGTAGATATTATCTATCTAAAATTAGAACAAGAACATACCTCTTTAAATACAGTAGATGCTGGTGTAATTATTGATGGAAAAAGCCACCAAACCTCTGGTGTTTTGGCAAAAGGAGATATTAAAAAGATTGATTTAGGGAAACCTCTAGAAACAAGAAGTGTCAATCAAATTTCAACATCAGGAAACAAAAGAGTTACCTATTTAGTACGTCATTCAAATATGAAATGGCAAGTCAGAAATGCCACAGTAACGTATTTAGATAATCATATCAAAATAGGCAAAATAAGAAACCATATTTCGGATAAATTAGAGATTATTATCTCTCCACTTCAAAAAAATATAGACCCTTATTTACATAGAGTTCGCTATGCAGAAAACATCAAATTAGTGCCTTATCAATCAAAAAACAGATCAATAAAAGCCACTATAGAAAATGTATTTCAAAATGCAGAAGTAGATTTTTATAGTACTAAAAAGCCAAAAGTGGTTGCAGGTGTTACCAGTTGGATTTATAAAGACAATATAGTCACCGCAAAAATATCAAAACCCACAACTGTTCTTGTTACGTTTTAAAAATTAGATTATGACTAAAACAAAAAATAATTTCAAATCATTACTTGTTGTAAGTTCACTTACATCGATTTTATTCACATCTTTCAGCACTACAGGACAAACAACAAATTTAAAAGATAAGACTTTTTTAGTAGATTATGTAAATCCTTTAATGGGTACAGATTCTAAAAAAAGGATGTCTAATGGAAATACCTATCCTGCAATTGCCACCCCTTGGGGAATGAATTTTTGGACACCAATGACTGCAGAAATGGGTAATGGTTGGGCTTATAATTATGATGATGATAAAATACGTGGCATCAAACAAACACATCAACCAAGTCCTTGGTTAAATGATTATGCTGCATTTTCTTTTATGGCAGTTACAGGTGAATTAAAGTATCAAGAAGATGAAAGAGCTTCTTGGTTTTCGCACAAGGCAGAAACTGTTACACCTTATCATTATAGTGTTTATTTAGCAGAATATGATGTTACTGCAGAAGTTGCTCCAACTTCAAGAGCGGCACATTTTAAATTTACCTTTCCTGAAGCAGAGTCTTCGTTCATTATGTTAGATGCTTTTTTCAAAGGTTCCATGGTTAAAATCATTCCAGAAAAACGTAAAATTATTGGCTATTGCAGAAACAACAAAGGGGGTGTGCCAGAAAATTTTCATAATTATTTTGTCGCAGAATTTGATAAAGATTTTGAAATGACACACACTTGGAAAGACAATTGGGAACTTCAAAAGAACAACTTAAATAGCGAAGGAAAACACGTGGGTGCAATCATTGGTTTTAAAACCAAAAAAGGAGAAGTTGTAAACGTAAAAGTAGCCTCCTCTTTCATAAGTCTAGAGCAAGCACAACTAAATTTAGATAGAGAAATTGGAAAAGATTCTTTTGAAGACACTAAAGAGAAAGCAAAAAATGTTTGGGAAAAGGAGCTGAGTAGAATTAAAATTGAAGATGATAACAGTGATAACATCGAAACTTTTTATTCCTGCTTATACCGGGTTTTATTATTTCCTAGAACTTTTTATGAGTTTGATGCAAATAACAAAATGGTGCATTACAGTCCATACAATGGAAACGTATTGCCCGGTTACATGTTCACAGACAATGGGTTTTGGGATACCTTTAGAGCGGTTTTTCCATTTTTTAATATGATGTATCCAGAGCAGAACAATAACATAATGGAAGGTTTGGCTAATACCTATAAAGAATCTGGATGGTTGCCCGAATGGGCAAGTCCTGGACATAGAGCTGTAATGATTGGTTCTAACTCCGCTCCTATTATTGCTGATGCCTATTTAAAAGGAACTATTAAAAATGAGAAAACTGCAGAAATTTTATTTGAAGCCCTACTTAAAAATGCAACTGTCGAAGAAGGCAGACCTGTAAGATCTGTAGGAAGAGAAGGTTTGAATTATTACAACACTTTAGGCTATGTACCTTTTGATGTAAATATTAGAGAGAATGCAGCCAAAACACTAGAATATGCCTATGCCGATTTTACAATTGGACAAATGGCAGAAAAAATGGGAAAAGATGCGATTGCTAAAACTTATTATGAGCAATCGTATCGTTATAAAAATGTATTTGATCCCTCAACAAATTTAATGCGGGGTAAAAATGAAGATGGTACTTTTCAAAGTCCTTTTGATCCTTTAAAATGGGGTGGTGCTTTTACAGAAGGAAACAGTTTACACTACACATGGTCTGTTTTTCAAGATATCGATGGATTGATTAATTTAATGGGCGGAAAAGAGAATTTTATCAAACAATTAGATGGTGTTTTTACAATGCCACCAAAATATGATGCCTCCTATTATGGAAAGGTAATTCACGAAATTAGAGAAATGGAAGTTGCTAATATGGGGAATTACGCACACGGAAATCAACCCATACAACACATGATATACCTCTATAATTATGCAGGTGTTCCCTACAAAGCCCAAGATAAAATCAGAAAAGTTTTAACCAAATTATACACACCAACTCCAGATGGTTATTGTGGTGATGAAGATAATGGACAAACCTCAGCTTGGTATGTTTTTAGTGCTTTAGGGTTCTATTCTGTGACGCCAGCTACCGATGAATTTATTATTGGAAGTCCATTATTCAAAAAAGCAACATTACATTTAAGAAACGGAAATACCTTTACAATTGAAGCAAAAAACAATTCAAAAAATAACTTTTATATTCAGTCTGCACGTTTAAATGATTCTGATTATGAAAACAGCTTTATAAAATGTAGCGACATTCAAAAAGGAGGTTTTTTAGAATTTGAGGTCTCTAATACTCCAAATAAAAGTTGGGGAAGTAAAAAGCAAAACGCTCCTTTTTCTCTGAGTCTAAAAAAATAAAAATAGGTGTCAATAAATACTTTTTAAATAAAGTAAAACTTAAATTCAAGTAATAATTAATAAAAAAAATATGTCTCATTTTAGTCCATTTGTTCTATCGCCTAATTATAGATCTGCTTTAGTTATTCTTAGTTTTTTAACAACTCTTTTTTTGAACCCTTTAAAAGCCCAAGATAGTTTACTCCCTAAAGACTCTTTTAGTATTCCAAAACCACAATTTACTAAAGTAGGTAAAGGTCTATGTAAAGTGCAAGATGGCGTTCTTGCAACACGTGACGCCTATGCTTCTTTTGGGGGCGCGGAATGGGAGAATTATACGATTAGTTTTGAGGCAAGAACTCCAAAAACTGAAGAACAAGTGCAAATATGGTTTGGTTTTAGAGAACAAGGAAGAAACAACCGTTATTTAGTTGGTTTTAAAGGAGGGTTTCAAAATGATATTGAAATAGCTCGCATGGGGCTTATGGGAGATGATCGATTTTTAGGAATTAGAAACTTAGATTTTAACCCAACTTTAGGGGTATGGTATGCTTTTAAAATAGAAGTGTGTAAAAATCGTTTTAGAGTTTTTATAAATAATGAAAACACTCCAAGAATTGACGTAATTGATGATAAAGGAGATATTTTACCTAAAGGCAAAGTAGTGCTTGGTGGCGCTTGGATAAAGAATGAATTTAGAAATTTGGAAGTTACAAGGCTTTCAGATACTTACATGGATCCTATTAAGTCTAAAGAATACTCTTACTATTTAACCCCTAAACAGAAAGTTGAAAAGCGAATAAAAGAAAGAAAACAATATAAAAAAGTAAAAGTTTCTCATATAGACCCAATACGAACAACAATTTCTTTAGATGGCAATTGGTTGTTTAAACCAGATCATGAGTTAATAAATAGAGAACAAGCAATTGACGCTAATTCATCTGATGACGATTGGCATATTTTGAAAGTGCCAAATTTTTGGAACCCTTCTCGTATATGGTTACATGGTGAAACTTTCATGGATGAAGAACACCAAAAAGGGGCTTCTGATACTTATTTTCAAAAAGAAACTGACCGTTGTGAAAACTACACTTTCGATTATAAAAAAACAAATATTGGATGGTACAGGCAATGGGTGGATTTACCAGATTCATTAAATGATAAAAATATAGAACTAAATTTTGATGCTGTTTCGAAAATGGCAGAAGTCTATGTCAATGGCAAACTTGCAGGAAACAACAAAGGCATGTTTGGCGAAATTAAATTAGATATTACTAAATTCCTTAAACCAGGTAGTAACTTAATTGTCGTTAAGGTAATGAAGGATTATACCAAAGATATTATAAATGCTAATGAAATAGCTACAATAGCAGTTACTGTTGAGGTAACCAACCAAATGCTAAAAGATATACCTCACGGTTTTTTCCGTGATGAACCCGTAGGTATTTGGCAGCCAGTGAAGTTAATAATTACAAATCCTGTAAAGATTGTAGATACTTATATAAAACCAAATTTGACTGGAGCAAGTTTTGAAATACAACTAAGAAATACAAGTAAATTAAAAAAGACGTTTAATTTAAATACGTCTATAAGAGAAAAGGGGACAAACGATATTTTAATTGAAACGGAATCAATAAAAAAAATCATACTAAAAGAGGGTGAGTATAAAACAGTCACTTTTGAAATTAATAATCTAAATCCCAAATTATGGTCTCCTGAAACCCCTAATTTATATAGTTTTAATTTTAATTTAAAAGAATCCAAAACTAATAAATTATTAGATTCAGAAACAATCCAATCTGGATTTAGAACATTTGAAACCAAAGGAGATTATTTCTATTTGAATGGAAAACAATATTGGTTACGAGGTGCGAATCATACGCCCCATGCTCTAGGTATTAATGATGCAGATTTGGCAAACAAAACTCTTCAAATGTATCATGATGGAAATATTGCAGTAACCAGAAGTCATACAATACCATATAGCGAAGTTTGGCTAAAAGCAGCAGACGAACAAGGAGTAGGAATAAGTTATGAAGGTACTTGGCCTTGGCTTATGATAGGAATTGGAGAAGGATCCATACCTAAAAAGGAATTATTGAATATTTGGTCTAATGAATGGATTAGATTAATGAAAAAATATCGAAATCACCCATCTTTACTATACTGGACAATTAATAATGAAATGAATTTTACTCACAAAAAAGATAAATTATCTAAAATGGAACAGAAAATGCAAATTGTTTCTGATGTGGTAAAACAAATGCGTATTGCAGACCCAACTCGTCCAATATGTTTTGATTCAGGGTATACTAGAAAAGCAGTTAAGAATGACCCTAACAAAAACTTTTTTCAAAAATACGATGATGGAGATATTGATGATGGTCATAATTATCAGGGATGGTATAATACCTCAGTATTTGATGTATTTGACAAAAAACAACTTCTAAACAGAAAAACGAATGGACGCCCTTTAATTTCGCAAGAATGGTCTTCGGGATATCCAAATACGGAAACTGGACACCATACACGTTCTTATTTATGGCAACATCAAAATACACAAACCCATATAGGAAATCAAGCGTATCCTTTTGGAAACCCTTCCTATAGTTTAGAAAATAATGCTTTTTTAACTTCCGAATTAGTAGAAGCTGTTAGAAGAACGCATGATAAATTAGCTGGTATGCATAATTTCTCAAGCATCACATGGTTTCAGAATGTGTATGATGCAGAAAAAGTGAAACCATATCCAACGTATTACAGAATGAAAAACTCCTTAAATCCAATATTGATCAGTGCTGAATTATGGGGTAGACATTATTTTACTGGAGATAAATTACCAACACGTTTTTGTATCGTTAATGATAAATTAAATGGAGAAGATCTAGAGGCATCTATTTTAGAATGGGAGATCACTTACGAAGACAACAGAATTGTTTCTTCTGGAGAATATTCTATTCCTAAAATCGCTCACTATTCACGTAAATGGTTAACTCCAAACATAATTTTGCCTGAAAATTTTTCAGGAAACAGATTAGATGGTAAACTAAAACTGTATTTAAAACAAAATAAAAAAGTTGTTGCTAAAAATGAATATAATCTTCTCATAGCAAAAAAATCTTGGGTAAAACCTTTGCATAATTCTAAAAAAATTATTGTCGTAGATTTTGATAATAATACAATACCTGTTTTAGATATGTTGAATTATAAATACATAAAAGTAAATACCCTAAAGGAGGCTTTCAGCAAAAAAGCAGATATTTATATTGTCTCTGGTTTATCTGATGTTAAAGAATTTGATGCTAAAAAAGCTAAATTAATTTTTGACAATGTAAATAAAGGAGCAAAAGTACTATTATTAAAAACTGGTGAAAAAGCTACTGCTATTTTTCCAGAGCATATTACTAAATACCTTAACAAAAAGATGGAAACAGCTCATATAGATATAACAGAATCAAAAGTTTTTAAAGATTTAGAATATTTTGACTTACGTTATTTTTCAAATCCCAAAGCAGAAAAACCATTAGTTTACTCAGGTCTATATCAAATTAATGAAAGTAAGTCAAATATAGTATGCATAGCATCTGGATGTCAACACAGATATGCCAGAGACCAAGATAGAAGAAAAGAAATGTTAACTATGAAAGGGTTTCCGATAATCTCTATTACAAATAAAGGAAAAGCAGTATTTTCGGAAATGATGACTAATAAAGGTTTGTACGATCCTGTTGCTGCAAAATTAATAATCAATTTAATTTCAGAAACAGTAGAATAATATTATCAACATTGCATTTATAAAATGAAAGATTTGCTTTTATCTTTGAGTAGAACAAAATAGAATTATATCACAGTATTAAATTGATTATAAATGAAAGCTAAAAAAATATTTTTTTTAATGATTAGTATACTTTTTTTAGGATGCTTTTCATCGAAGTCACAGGTTGGTAATCCCAAAAAAACAAAGAAAAACCAGAAGCCAAACGTTATTTTTATTCTAACAGATGATCAAGGTTCTATGGATGTAAATTCTTATGGAGCAAAAGATTTGGTCACTCCGAATATGAATTACGTTATAGAAAACGGAGTCAGTTTTACTCAATTTTACGCCTCCCCTGTTTGTTCGCCTTCTAGAGCTGCTTTATTAACGGGTAAAACACCTCAAAGAGCGGGTTTGTCTGGGAATGCTGTGCCAGATTCAAAAGTAAAAAAGGGACTTCCTGGTTCAGAATATACCATGGCAGAAATGTTTAAAGATGCAGGTTATGCTACCGCACATATTGGAAAATGGCATTTAGGTGATGCTCCAGAAATGACACCAAACGCTCAAGGGTTTGACCATTCTTTTGGACATATGGTCGGCTGTATCGATAATTATTCACATTTCTTTTATTGGAATGGTCCTAACAGACATGATTTATTCAGAAACGGAAAAGAAGTGTATTATAATGGACAGTTTTTTCCTGATTTGATGGTCAATGAAGCTTCTAATTTTATTGAAAATCATAAAAAGAACCCTTTCTTTATGTATTTTGCTGTGAATATGCCACATTATCCATATCAAGGCGATACAAAATGGCTAGACTATTATAATGATAAAGGAGTTTCATATCCCCGAAATTTATATGCTGCATTTATTTCAACTTTAGACGAAAGAATTGGTGCACTACTTAAAAAACTCGATGAATTAGGGATCAAAGACAATACTATTATTGTATTTCAATCTGACAATGGTCATTCAACAGAACAACGTGCGCATTTTGGCGGAGGAAACGCTGGGCCTTATAGAGGCGCAAAATCGAGTTTGTTTGAAGGTGGCATTAGAGTTCCTGCAGCCATCACTTGGCCAAATAAGATACAAAAAGGCGCCATTAGAAATCAGTTTGGTGTAAATTCAGATTGGATGCCAACTTTGGCAGAATTATGTGGAATCAAACTTGATCAACTAGATTTAGATGGTAAAAGTCTAGTTTCCGTCATCGATAATGAAAAAGAAAAAACGCAACACACAGAAGGCTATTGTTGGCAATATCAAGATATGTGGGTGGCTCGAAAAGGACACTGGAAATTATTAGGAAACCCAAGAGATACTAGTAAAAAAAGGTATAAATTAAAAGAAAAAAGATTCTTGGTAAAACTTGATGATGATATTGGTGAAACCACAAATTTGGCTAAAAAATACCCCAATAAAGTTGTCGAATTAGAAAAACAGTATAGGAATTGGTTAATAAAAAATAAAAAATAAAGTAAAAATGAAAAATCTATCTTATGTTCTATTACTATCACTTATTTTAATTGGATGTTCTAATTCTAAACTAAAACCCATACAAGAGACAAAACAACCTAATATTCTTTTTATCATGTCTGATGATCACACAAGACAAGCTTGGGGAATCTATGGTGGAATTTTGAAAGACCATGTACAAAATATAAACATAGAAAGATTAGCGAGTGAAGGTGTTGTTTTAGAAAATTGTTTGGTTTCAAATTCAATTTGCACCCCAAGTCGAGCTACCATATTGACAGGACAATATAGCCATAGAAATGGTATTACCACATTAGGAAAAGGTTTAGATCCTGCGTATAATAATATTGCTAAAGAATTGGGGAAAGGAGGTTATCAAACCTCTATAATAGGTAAATGGCATTTAAAACAAGAACCAAGTGGTTTTGATTATTATTGTGTCTTGCCAGGTCAAGGCTTGTATAATAATCCGATTATGAAAACCAAAGAAAATTGGAAAGACTATAATAAAGGAGGAAAAATATATGAAGGTTTTAGTGCTGATATCATTGCAGATAAAACAATAAATTGGATTGAAAATAGAGATAAATCGAAACCTTTCATGTCTTTTTGTCATTTTAAAGCAACGCACGAACCTTATGATTATCCAGAACGTTTATCATATTTATACAGAAATGAAAAAATTCCAGAACCAGCAACTTTGTATGATAATGGACCCAATACTACAGGGCGTTCTTTAATAGGACAATCTATAGATAATCTTGGAAAGCGGTTTGTGTTTTCTACAAATAATCCTGATAAAAGGTCAGATTATATGCAATATCCAGAATTGCCTTTTTCTATTGATGGATTAAGTAAAAAAGAAGCAAGAAGTAAAGTATATCAAAAATTTGTAAAAGATTTTATGCGATGTGGTGCAGCAATTGATGATAATATAGGTAAGCTTTTAGATTATTTAGAAGCGTCTGGTTTAGACGAAAACACGATCGTTATTTATACAGCAGATCAAGGATATTTTTTAGGAGAACATGGTTGGTTTGATAAAAGATTGATTTATGAAGAATCCATTCATATGCCATTTGTAATTCGTTACCCTAAAGAAATTCCCTCAGGAAAACGAAATAAAGATATTATAGAAAATGTAGATTTCTCTGCATTATTTGCAGATTATGCGGGGATAAAATATCCAGAAAATATGCAAGGTAAAAGTTTTAGAGAAAACTTAAAAGGAAACACTTCTAAAGATTGGAGACAATACGGGTATTACCGATATTGGCAACATCAAAAAGACAGACCAGGTCATTTTGGAATTCGTGGAAAGCGTTATAAATTAGCTTTTTACTATGGAAAAGGGTTTGAAAATAATCATAAACAAGCAGATGAAAATACCAAATTTTGGGATTTTTACGATTTACAAAAAGATCCTAATGAACTCCATAACGCCTATAAAGATTCAACATATCAAAAGGTTATAACAAAATTAAAAAAAGAACTTCTCAAACAAAGAGCGCTTTTAGGCGATACAGATAAAGATTCAAAAAAGGTACAAAATAGTATCAAGACGTATTGGGATAGTAAATCTTAAAAAAGAGTATTCAATAATTTAGTAAAGATCAATGATTCTATTGTAAATAGTATTGTTTTTAAGGGTGTTGTGTTTCGATGCTTAAAAAGACAGGAAATTTTTGAGCTACCTAAATTCATGAGTTTTTTTTGCAATATTACTCGCGATATAAGAATCTTGACCAATAAATACTTTATTGTGTGGCATTAAAAAAAACAATAATTAGTAAATAAAAAATGTATAATAATGGGAGTTGGAAAAACGATGATAATTTTTTGTGCTGTGTTATCTTTTCATATGATAGCAAATTGTCAAAAAACACAAGTTACTCAAAAACCTAATATTCTACTCATTTGTGTGGATGACCTTCGCCCGGAATTGAAGAGTTTTGGAGCAGACTATATTAGCTCGCCAAACATTGATCATTTGGCAACAGAAGGAATTAAATTTCAGAAACATTTTGCAAATGCTCCTAGTTGTGGACCATCTCGATATACTTTATTAACAGGGCAGTATGGAACAGCAGGAAATAATGCGCTTTTTCTTCGGGCAAATAAAATAAAAGAGGGTACAAAAATAATAAATAAAAGTATGCCGGAGTGGTTTAAAACACATGGTTATACAACGGTTTCGGTTGGGAAAGTATCTCATCACCCTGGAGGTAGAGGTGGTAAGGATTGGAATGATAGCACAAAAATAGAGATGCCAAATGCATGGGATAGACATCTTATGCCGGTTGCAGAATGGGAGCATCCACGAGGAATGATGCACGGATTGGCTAACGGAGAGATTCGCTTAAAATCAAGTGATATGAACGTTTTTCAAACAGTAAAGGGAACTGATAATATATATCCAGATGGGGCAATTACAGATGAGGCTTTGAAACAATTAAAAGAACTCACTACAATTAATAAAAATCCATTTTTTCTTGCCGTAGGAATTATCAAACCACACCTGCCTTTTGGTGCGCCAAAATCTTATTTTGATCAATATGAAGGGGTTCAACTTCCTTCAATAGAACACCCTAAAAAACCAGAAGGGAGAAGCACATGGCATGGTTCCGGTGAATTTAAGCAATATAATCGTTGGGGTAAAAATGCGAATACAGACACTGTTTTTGCGGATGAAGTGCGTCGTCATTATGCAGCTTGTGTGAGTTATGCGGATGCTCAAGTGGGGAAAATTCTCGCAGAATTAAAACGTACAGGAGCGGATGCAACTACCATCGTTGTCCTATGGGGTGACCATGGTTGGCACTTGGGAGAACACGCCATTTGGGGGAAACATAGTTTGTTCGAGGAATCGTTACATTCACCTTTAATAATTCGCTATCCTGGTATGAAACACAAAGGCGCTAACACAGATGCGATCGTGGAAACCTTGGATATTTTTCCGACATTATGTGATTTAACAGGAATTGAAATTCCTAAGTATGCCCAAGGGGTATCACTGAAAGGAATATTAGTAGATCCAGAAATACCTGGTCACACTGCTTTAGCATATAAAAAAGGGGCTTCAACAATAAGAACTTCAACGCATAGGATGATACTTCATCAGGATGGATTTGTAGAATTGTATGATCATACTACTGCAGAAAAGGAAACAAAAAATGTAGCTGTAAAATACCCAAAATTAGTTGAGGAATTAAAGAATGCTTTAAATACCAAATTAAATTAATTAAATATCAACATATGATTTTAGCAACTAGATGTATCTTTATTGTAGTATTCATTTTAAGTAGCATGCTAACGAATGCTCAAACAAAAATAATTGCGCATCGCGGATTTTCAGGAATAGCTCCCGAGAACACGCTTATTGCTTTTCAAAAGGCCATTGAATGTAAAGCGGATTATTTCGAGTTGGATGTTCATAAAACCAAGAATGATTCAATTGTTGTTATTCACAATTCATCTGTAGACAAGACGAGTTCCAATGGTTTTAAAGGGGAAATTTCCGAAATGAATTATAGTGACTTAAGGGCTGTTAAAGTTGGTTACAGTCGTAAATTTGGTAATAAATACGAAAATGAAAAGATTCCAACTTTAAGAGAAGCCCTTGTATTGGCAAGAGGTAAAATTAAGGTCTGCATTGAAATAAAGGTTAATGGAACAGAGAAAGAGGTTCTTAAAATTGTAAATGACCTTGGAGTAAAAGAGGATGTAATTATCTTTTCTTTTAAGTACCCCGTATTAGTCAAAATAAGACAACTAGATACGGATATTCCAATCCTTTGGCTCATAAATAAAGTAGATAAAAAGACCCTAGAGTATGCTAAAATTATTGGATCGAATGCTATTGGAGTTGGTCCTGAAACGAGGGTTACAAAAGAGTATCTAAATTTTGCACACGAGAACGCTATTGAAGTATGGAAATGGACCATAAATAAAGAAGATGAAATGCAACGATTAATTGATCTTGGATTGGATGGTTTAATCACTGATTTCCCTGATAAAGCATTAAATAAATTAAGCACAACACAAAATAAACGCCATTAAAATAGGCGCTTATTCAAAATATTGTTAAAGCCATCATAGTAATTAAACAAGAGATGGTATTTGTAGTTTTTTAACTTGCTGACAATTAGTAAATAAGTATTTTTTTAGAAAAATAGTTTCCGAAAGATTTCCCAACTAAAATATACACTCCAGATTTTAGCTGACTGACATCTAACGATTCCGTTTTATGAATGTTTTTAACCCCCATAATTCTCGACCCTAAAATATTAAATAACTCCACAGATAAACGATCATCCAAGTCATGATTTATTTCTATGGTTTTAAAAGTGTTGTTAACGTAAACTGACACTTTTGAATCTAAGACATCGTCTATAGATAAAACGAGTTGAGAGTCCCATGATCCAACATCACTCCCATCAGATCCAAAATCTATGGGACTATCAACTCCTTCGTCTACTGCGTCATATTCCACATACCCAGAAGTTTCATTAAAACTTAAATTAGATCCTGATAAATCTGCTTCAATTATAGATGTTGAAAATACATCATTTCCTCCATCAACTACTGCAATTAAAACAGGTATTATTGTTTTAGTAATTGAGTGGTCTAGTGTCAATTCTACTGAAAGAGCTAATCCGATATCCGAAGTATTCGTTCCGTTCCCGTCCTCTACAACGTTACCATAGATCAAAGAATTCGAAATTGTAAAAGGTCTAGTGCCTTCTAATCGTATTCCTCCTCCTCTAGATTGATTCAATGTTGAGTAGATTACTTTATTATTAAACACAGTAGTATTGGTAATGTTACTATTGGCATTTGAACCTCCTAAGTAAATCGCTCCTCCATCACTAGTTGTTGCGGTATTATTTACAAAAGTACTGTTGTTCAAAACGAAATCTACACCATTACCTGTTACAGCAATTGCACCACCTCTAGTTCCAGAGTTTCCGTTAAAAAGAGATCCTGAGATGTTTACATTTGCAGAATTTGCAGCGACAATAGCCCCTCCTTTATCTGATGATGTATTGTCTTCAAAAATACAATCTGTTATGTTCAAATTTCCGTTGGAGACTAATATAACTCCACCACCTGCGTTGTTAGTTATAGAATTCCCAGTAAAGGTACAGTTCTCGAAGGTAGCTTTAGCTCCAGCATTGTTGTTAAAAAAAACACCACCTCCAGCAAGTGTGGAACTGTTGTTTAGAAATGTAAGATTCTTAAAGGTAACATCAGCAGACGTTGCTCCATTAATTGTAAAGAGTCTCGCAGTACCACCGTTTCCGGCTAAAGTTGAGCTAACATCCAAACCTTCTATAGTAAATGCAAAATTCTTAGAATTTAGATTAGCTCCATCCGGTGTAATGGTTCCTATAACTATGAGTTTATCACCTTCAGAGGTTATATTGTTCAAGGCAGCGCCAAAGTTGCCAAATGCATTTTCGACACTTGTACCATCCATATTACCTGTACCTGTTGCAGAAACATAGACGATATTTTGTGTTTCAGCACGATAATCCTCTGATTGAACTGTATTAGACGCTGGGGAAACACCTATTGTATTTGTAGCTTTTAACCTGTAAAAATAGTTTTCTTGTTGCAAATCAGTATCGGTATACGTTTCTGTATTTTTAGGAAGTGTAGCAATAGTCTGAAAGTTAACACCATCTGATGAGCGTTCTAAAATATAGTTATCTTCTTCAATAGATACATCATGCCATGTAAGTTCTAAATACTTTTCTGTAGCTGTAAATACAAAATCATTTGGAAATAACTTTCCTGGAGTATCTGGCAACACCCCATGTGTAATTCTATCTTCAAATTGAGCGGTATATAGAGATTGGATTCTTAAATTCTCTCCGGTTCCTTCAATATAGCCTACTGGATGATCAAAAGGGGCGTCTCCATTAACAGTAGCGTTACAACCAATAGCATAATTTTGACCAATAGGTGGTTTTTGAATTGCGATTTGATTTGAGGGGGCATTGATATTCCAAGCCATGCCATTCGTTAGGGTCCAACCATGACCTGTTCCATAACTCCCTCTATTGTGTAACCCTAAAATACCAGTTGCATTAGTGTTTGTCCAAGAAATATTATCCCAAAGTATGCCTTGTCCCCAACGTCTATGCGATTCAGATCTGGTGTAATCTCCAGAAGATGAACAATTAGTAAACACAATTCCATTAACATCACTCGCACCATTCGCAACAAATGTATGCCTACCATTAGATGCGGTACAATTTTCAAAAAGAATATTGTTACAGAAGTCTGTGACTTCAAAATTATATCTCCAACCTCCAGAAATTGGGCCATGCATATCTAATACATTGCTGTCTATCACAGAACAACGAGTAGCCTCATCAAATTTAATTCCTTGATCACTCACTCTTAAAATGGTTACGCCTTGTACCCAAGAATTATCTACACCAATCATGTTAATACCTATTTTGATATGGTCTCTGCCTGAAATTCCTGATGATTCTACAAATACCCTAAGGTTTTCGATACCACATTCTTTTAATTGGCTATTACCATTGTAGGTATATACATAGGATTGAGATAAAGACCGATCTAATATATCATAAATAGGTGTTGCCACCTGAATTTTGTTACCTTCAATTCTTGTAATATGTCTATTGAAAACTAAATTTATAGTATTGGGTTCCCATGGTGCATCAGTAGCAACCCCCCCATTATCTACTGCTGCTAACCATGCTGCCGTACTTGGATGTTTTATGATAATATTATCACCAACATTATAAACGGATGCATCTGCAACTTCAATAGTTCTGCTACCAGTTGGTATGTATGGACTTGTAATATTTTGCCGAGTTCCTGCAACCTGTCCTCCAAAACCACTTTTGTTATTAGTGCCAATTCTAATCAGTGTTCTTTCGTCAGGAATATTACCTACACCTCGGATAATTGTATTTGATGTGGCATCTTCACCATCTCCAGAACCCCGAAGTACAACGCCACTATTATTGATGATGAGTTCGCCACTAACAGGATATTCTCCTGGTAATAATAACAAGGCACCTCTATGTCCATTAGCATCCAAAGGCATTGCTTCCACTTCGTCGATTGCAGCTTGAATGTGTGCGGTATTATCTCCAACAACAGCGCTTATTTGTTTTACAACTGCTACATTTGGTAACGCTTCTTCACCATTTTTATACCCTGCATAACTGTAATCAGGAATATGGTTTCCATCAGTATCGGAGACATACACCAATTGATCCAAGTTATTATGGAAAAGGATAGATGATTCGTATTGTGCCTGTATATAATTTGATACGAAAATCAGAAAATAAATTGTAGTAATCTTTAAACAAGTATTTTTAATCATAATTTATATTTTAATTATTCTTTACAAAAAGGTTCCTAATAAAAATAAGTTAAACAAACCTTTTTATTTACTCCTTAGTAAAATTTATTTGTTTTGGTTGCATATACTATTAAACTAAATACAAATTAAAAGATAATAATTAATTTAAAATTAATATTTACTTAATATGAAACGTTTTTGAGATAAAACTATTTTAAAACTTCAAAGGGTACCAAAACGAATAAAGAAATATTTTGAAAGATTAAACTCAGGAATTCTACTAATAAAACGGAATTAAGTTTACCATTGAAGTAAAAAAATCAATTAAAAAACAAACACTTTGTTAGACTTAGATACTCCAAATAAAAATTGAACTTTTTACTTAAAATTTAATTTTACTATCTACTTAAATACCAATACCAAAAAGTTAGCTTCTAAAATAATTATTATTGCTTAAAATAAGTGTTATTACTAAAGATAATGAAGTTAATTCTTTTTAACTTATCATTCTCAATTGATAAAATATTTTGATTTAATATTTTCTCTATCATTACATAAAGACTCGGGTCAATTATTTCGTGTGATTTTGACATTAGATGAATTATAAAATTATAGATACAATAACCTACTGTAACTTCAGTTTTGTAAGTAGAATTAAAGAGCGTAAAATTAAAACAAGTCTTATTTAAAAACATCCTAAACAATCAATGATTACAAAGAGTTCGGTGCGAATTATTTTAATTTAGTTACCCTATTTTTAAAATATTACTAAAAAAGCAAAAGGACATGCATACGGTAACTAAACTTTGCTGTTTTATATGTCTTTTGAAAGTGTGTGAAAAAGAAAAAACCCTATAAATGCTAAATTTATAAGGTATTTAAGTTGAATAAGTTTTAATTAAAATCAATTCTGCGGAGAAAGAGGGATTCACTTCGTGCATCCCAAT
>Ga0209374_1002298_pt1 | contig 16656 bp, 10 predicted proteins | sample SaaInlLV_DNA_10m_FD_184683 | JGI IMG/M metagenome (GOLD analysis project Ga0209374, IMG submission 184683) | Marine microbial communities from expanding oxygen minimum zones in the Saanich Inlet - SI075_LV_DNA_10m (SPAdes) (version 2) | ecosystem: Environmental > Aquatic > Marine > Unclassified ...
CCCGGTGCAGAAGCCGCCAGTGCCTCGGATCCATCGCTCGACGAACGGGAAAAAACGAGGTCACCGTTAGGGCCAGCAGTAACGCATAGCTGAGCATACGCGTGATGAACTCTGCAGTATCGTGTAGCACCGTCGCGTAGTAATCGCCATGCAAAGCTAACAACACCGTAATAAACACCGCCTGCCAGCCAAAACCTGCCGCAAACGCCAGCCCGACATAACGACGGTTGCGCAGCAGCCAGCTGGAAAAATTGCTGGGGAAAAGCTGCCCTAACGCTGTTGCGACAAACGCAAGATAGATCCAAGGCGACGCCAACTGCACCGACAAGCGGATCATGGCCACCGTTGCTTCCGGAGTAGAGGTGCCCGTCATGGCGAGGCCCGCTAAAATGATCGCAAAGCTCAGTCCGGCAATGACAACAAAAACCGGCCAACCATTCAGCAATGGGTGCCGAAGCAGACTGTTCTCTCTAGCCTTCACTGTGCGTTCGCCCAATGGGCATCCTCAACAAGCCCTCTTGCTGCCTGTTCAACCGATATTTTTATTCATCGTGATGGTTTGCCAGTTGGTGTACTCCATCAAGCCATGCAAAGAGTTCTCACACCCAAGGCCAGATTGCTTGTGACCGCCAAAAGCTTGAAACGGCGAATACTGGTGAACCTCATTGAGCCAGACGGTACCCGCCTCTAACTGACTACCGATGCGCTCTACTGCTTTCAGATCCTTACCCCATACCGACGCACCCAATCCGTAGATCGTGTCGTTTGCCCGAGCAATCACGTCCGCTTCGTCAGACCATTTAAGCAGCGGCAAAATGGGCCCAAAGGGCTCTTCTTGCACGATGCGTGAGTCCTCGGGCGGGTTATCGACCAGCGTGACCGGGACAAACCACCCCGCTGCTGAGTCATCGATTTCGCCGCCGACCGCAAAAGCATGTCCATTGTCTTGGCAATCTTTAAAGTAATCCTGAACCTTGCCGTACTGCATGGAATTTTGAATCGGCCCCAGGTGAGTATCGGCCTCTGCGCCGTCACCGACCTTCACGTTTTGCTCTATAAACTCCACCAGTGCGTCACGAACTTCGTCGTACACATCCTCATGAATGTATAAACGTTTGGTGGCATTGCAGAACTGCGCATTATTCTGGAACGCGGCCCAAAAAATTTCGGGCGCCAGCGCCTTAGCGTCGACATCTGGCAACACGATCGCCGGATCGTTACCCCCCAGCTCAAGGGTCACCCTTTTGATAGTTTCCGACGCCGACTTCATGACGTGCCGACCGGTTTCCGTCGAGCCGGTGAAGGCGATCTTGTTGATGCGAGGGTGTGTGGTCATCCAGATGCCCAGATCATCACCGCCACTCAACCCGTTAACCACCCCGGGTGGAAACGCCTGCTGGGCGAGCTCTGCCAACTTCAGATCGCAAAGCGGCGTATAGGGAGACGGCTTGAGAATCATCGTACAGCCAGACATCACAGCCGGGGCGATCTTCCAGATAGCCAGCAGAATGGGGAAATTCCATGGAACGATGGCGCCAACCACCCCAACCGGGGTGTACCGGGTCACCACGCGACGTTCTTCTGTTTCTTCGACCACCTCATCAGGCAATCGCTGGGACGCTACCGCTCTGAGCCAGGCGACGGACCCCAGCACTTCCCATTCTGATCCAGCTATGGGCTTGCCCTGCTCGGCAGTCAATAACGACATCAGCTCTTCGGCATGCGACTCGATCAGATCCGCATAGGCCTCGAGTGCTGCCTGCCTCTCATCAGCAGGCGTCGCAGACCAAATTTTTAGTGCGCGGTGCGCTGCGTCGACCGTTTGATCGAGCTGCTCCTTGGAGGCGTCAGGCACCTGCGCAAAAACCGATCGGGTCGCGGGATTAAAAACGGGTTGCGTCTGCTCGGTCGTGACTGCTTCGCCGTTGATACTCATCACAAAATCAGTATTTATTTTCATTTTTGCTCCAACGTTCTCAAATTCAGTTATTTATTGTTCAGCGCAAGCCGACTAAGCGAGTAGCTCACCGACTGCGCGTCGAGCAGCTTTCATCGCAGCCTGCACATAGGCGTAGGCCTCGGTGTCAGAGTTGGCAATCGCTATTCGCCCGATCGGCTTCCTTCCCAGTTCATGGGGCGCCTCGCCCTCTGCCCATTGAGGATCATGAAGATCCATATGCTCATAGGCATATCCATGCGCCCACCGATTCACTGTAATCGCCTCAACGTCTCGGTCGGCATCAAACCCCGCTGACCCAAACATGCCACTCAGCTGACGCAGGGTGGCCGACTCGATTTCTTCGAAGGACATTGATAGCAATTTGTGGCGACCCAACCGGTAAGCGTCGCGCGCAGAGAGCCCCTCAGAAATTGGCGGCGTGGGGCTGTGGAGCATCCAAATCACCATGGGATCATCCGCTTGCGAGGGCACCCGAAAATCCCCCAGATTCACCGGAGGCGCGGACGTCACCAAGCTATAGAAGCTACCGGGGCACTGGTAGCCGCTGGTAGCCGCCTTTCGCACTGCTGCCGCGTTGCGAAGCAATACATTGGTGCAAATAAAGGGCGCCTTCACGCCGTAGGACAAATGCTCTTTTTGTGTCTCAGGCAGTTCAGGACACAGATGCGGCACCATCCCAGCGTAACCGGCCAAAACACAGTACTTGGCGCGGACCGCACTCGCCCGCCCATCCGATACGTAGGCAACTTCGACCTGATCATCGTCAAGGTTTCTGGCATTCACCGCTGTGCTGTTAAGTCGCAGGCGAACGGGCGCATCCTCTCGGTCGAGTTGCGAGTAGTCGAAACGGCTTGTGACCACGTTTTGATCCAAATCACCTCCCACTGCTGCGGGAATCAACTGGCGCACCAGTAGACGAGCGACCGACGCGTTGCCGTCGGGGAAGATCGGATATCGGTAAATAGCGGGGTCCACCGACTCCGTGTCATCCTCGCTCTCGCTCTCGCTTTCGGGCGAAGGCATAACCGTATTCATGCCGGGCGCGCCTGAATTCAACGCCTCGTAGATCGAGACCCCCTCTGCATCCGTGCTGTGCAAGGCTTTTATCCAGGGCTCAGTAATCTTGACCGCCTGCTCAGAGAGACCAACGCGCTCTCTCAGAAACAGGGCGTAGGAGGTTTGTCGAGCAAAATGCTCGCGATCGGCGAGTGGCACATCGTCCAAAAAGTCATTGTCACCGCTGACCAGCGCAATGAACCCCTGCTCGTCGGTCGTCGAGAGTTTCAGTGACCGAATCGCGCTCTCAAAATCGCCGACACCCGCCCACCGCAGATACCAATCCGCGATGATCGATCGGTCCTCTGCATACTCACTGCTGTTAAGATAAATCCCGTGTCGGGACATGGGGTCATGAACAAGAAAGCCCGGCTCAATCGCACTTCGCAGCGCAGCAAAGTCCACACCGACTTCTTCAAGCAGGGATCGCTCCGCCTCACCCATAGCAGCCTGTTCCAGATTCAAGCTCCCGCCGACGCCCAGTAAAGTATGACCCTGAGAAGTGAACTCATTACGTTTAGCGTGACCGCCAAAGTCGTCATGGTTGTCGAGGATCAAGATTTTGGCGTCAGGCCCAAATTGCTTACGGAACAGGTAAGCGGCAGTCAGGCCGCTAATGCCCCCCCCTACGACTACCAGATCATATGTTTCGCTTAGAAGCTCAAACTCGTCGGGGCGTTGACCCTCTCGCGCTAAAGCATGGGCGACCTCAAAGGAACCGGGGTGATTACCCCTTAAGCCCGTTAAGGACGGCGGGTAGACTTGTGACGCGAGAGTGCGGTCTTGAGATCCAGCCAATGTTTGCAAAGGTGATAGTGCCAGCGCACCGCCCGTGAGGGCCATACCATCCAAAAAATCGCGCCGCGTAATCTGCAAGTGATCCTTTTTACTCACCTTGAATTCCCCTCAACCCTCTATTGCATTCCAGGCCGCGGTCTCAACGACGATTTTCTCCAGATATTGACCAGGCATGTCCCAAATGCCGGTCCAGCCTTTTGGGACCAGAAAGCTGTCACCCGCGCCAAATGTTTGTGATTGCCCTGCCTCTGAGGTCAGAGTGACTTCTCCAGACAAGACCAGTACGTACTCGTCGTAGGGAAACGGCTCGCTGACAGAGAGCCGTGCCGCCTCCGCACCGTAAAGTGCTGCCACGACATTGCCCGAATGCAGTACTTTTTGGCCATGCTTGTTGGCGCCTGACAGCACCACCTCCTGAGGCCACGGCGGAAGATCGTCAAGCGGCGCTTTTTTCAGGGAGGCTGTCAATAAGGGGAGCACGCTGGTTTGGCCGGTACTCGACTCAGGATCAGCCCCAAACAAGGTTGCAATCATGGTTTCAACCGCTTCCCAGCCCTTCCTTTCAATAATGATCAGTTCTCGGAAACGAGCGGGCATTTCCCATGTGCCCGTCCAGCCTACGGGTACAAGAAAAGCATCTCCTGCCTCATAGCTCTGTCGCTCACCCTCGCTGGAGGTCAACACCACACTCCCCTCAAGCACCCGCACATACTCGTCGTATGGGTAAGGCTCAGAGATATCAATGACAGCTGGCATCGCCTCATACAGGGCGACCACAAATTCACCCTCGTGCAGCACCTTCTGCCAGTGCCGGTTCGTGCCAGACAGCACCATCTCATCAGGCCAGGGAGGGATGCTCTCGAGTGCCATCTCTCGGAGATCAGCGGAATTCAGAGGAAGCACATCAACCTCTGCTTTGGCGAACGTAGACATGAGACTCAATAGAGTCAGGAAAACGACTGGGCACCATTTTTTTACCATTTGTAAAACTCCTTGACCCTAATGCGTTCACTCAATCCGGTTAGAAGTATAGATTGAACTCGGCGCGCATCAGGCGCTTATAGCCCCAGTGCAGCTGAGGCCCCCAGCCAAAGTCGGTGCGCAAGGTTGCGTAGTCTTCGTCAGTGAGGTTATCGACAGCAAAGGCCAGATCCCAACGCTCACTACCCGGGGTATAGGTCACCTTTCCGTTGATAATGCCGTAGGAGGACTCCTCATAGAGATTATCGATATCGTGGAAGAATTCTCCCGTGTAGTTGTACATCGCGAACCAGTTGAGGCTGCCGCCCAAGAAGCGATGCTCCAAGTTTGCTCCAAGCGAGAACGTATCTTCAGGTGCATAGGCCAATGCTTGTCCATTGAGAGGGCCCGATACGATTTCGCTATCGGTGTGGGCGTAATTGGCCATCAATGTCAGATTATCGGTTGCCGCAAATGTGAGTTCTGCCTCGACACCTTTCGTCTCCGCATCACCCGCATCTCGAATCTGCACCCCCGTATCAAAACCAAAGATTTGCACCTGCAGCGCCTCGTAATCAGTAAAGTACACCGAGCCGTTGAACTGCATGCGCCCATTTAACAGAGTCGACTTCAGACCCAGTTCGTAGGCGATACTGGTCTCGGGATCAAATGGCACCAGCGTGTCGGCAATGCCGTCTTGATCTAGATCCGCCACTGACGTATTGAAGCCGCCGCCTTTGTAACCTTGCGCCATGCTGGCGAAGAGCATGGTGTCTTCACCCAAGTTGTACTGAGCAATCAAGCGGCCCGTGAGCTCATCCCACTCTTCCTCATCGCAAAGGGGCCCAGCGGTTGGCCCTCCCATGTCGTAGAAGTCATCCTGTAGCGTGTTAGTGCACCACTCTTTCTCGTCGGCGCTCCACCGCAGGCCCGCGGTCACCGCAAGTCGGCCAGTGGCTTGCCAGGTGAAATCACCATAAATGCCGTAGGAGGTGTTTTCCGCTTCACTGGCGATCCGCTGTAAGCCGATGGGAACACCCAATGCGGTTGCCACGTAGTCGACTTCCCATCGCGAGTTTTCCAGCTCCTCACTGTAGTAGCTCACACCAGCAAACCAGTCGAGCGAGTCTGAGCCGCCGCTCAAGCGAAACTCTTGGTAGACGGTGTCACCGTCGCCACCCAAACCCACAGGGATATCTAATCCCCCAAAAGCACCGCCGGGCACGCCGAATAGCGCCTCATCGATCGCTACATCGTTAGCGCTGCCATCCACGTCCTCGTAATAATCATTCTCCCCGCTTCGAACATCGGTAATTGAGACCAGTGTTAACGAATCGTTAATCGCCCAAGTCAGGCGCAATCCAAATCCATCGTCCTCGTTTTGCTCAAAGTTGGGTTGGTTTATGGCAAAACGGTCAGGGTACTCAACCCCCGGCTGGGCCAGGTTAGTGGGAATGTTTACTGCGCTGGTGTAATTGGTCTCGGCTTTACCGTGATTAAACTTGATCAACGCCTCAAGGTTATCGGTGATGTCCCAGCGAGCCGACACGCGGATTACATCGCTCTCGGTGTACATGTCCTCACCACTGTTGACCTCGGTCCACATCCCATCCCATTCCTGATGCTGGTAGGCCAGCCGCAATGCAAACGTATCGCTCACCGCCCAATTACCCACCACTTCATAGCGCTGCTGTCCCTCATCGCCCACAGCCACACCCAGCCGCCATTCGTTCTCATCGCCGGGTGTGTTGGTGATCAGGCTAATAGCACCCGCCGCGGCATTGCGTCCAAACAGGGTTCCTTGCGGGCCCTTCACCACCTCAATGCGATTGATATCAAAGAAGGTCGATGTGGCAAAAATATTGCGGCCGACGTAGGCATCATCCACAAACACCCCTACTGAGGGTTCTGAGCCAATGGTCCAGTCATTGCTACCAATACCTCGGATCGCCCAGCTATTAGTGGCTAACCCATAATCAGCGCCCGTCAGTCCGGGCACCATAGGAATGACCTCAGTAATCGTATTCACACCCGTTTGTTCCAACAGCTCCCCGCTCACAGCGCTGATCGCAATCGGCACTTCCTGCAAGCTTTGCTGACGCTTTTGCGCAGTCACTAAAACCTCTTCCAGCTGAGCGGAGGTTGTCGCGCTGAAGGCCAATGCAGAGATTGCAACAGCAATGCTTTTCCGGTTTATGTTTTTCACTGTGCTAACTCCTTTGACCGTGGGATGGTCGCTTTATTGGATTAATGTGGTGAGTCCCCGGGCTAGCCCTCAGAACTCAAGTTATTTGGCGCGTGCTTAAGGTCACGCGAAAATGTGACTGCCAGAATCAATATGAGTAGCAGCAACGGAATGAACGAGAGGCCAAAGCTGATCTCGATGTCAGGCGCCTGAATGACACCCAGCAGAAGACAGGCAAACGCTACGTGGAACCCTATTCCAAATAGACCCACCAAGATGGCAACGAGCTTGGATGCCCCATCGCCGTCATAAAGTGGCTTCATCATCAGGACGGCAAAAAGCGCGTACAGCCAAAACCCGAGGTAGTCGAAAGACGTGTACAGGGAAAACGGGATTGATACGTTCAAGAGAGGCAACAGCACGGCTGCCATATCGGCCCCCGCGCCTACTGTTGCTGCCGCATTGACGAGCAGTGGAATGGTCCATATGGCGATGAATTTGGGAATCACGAATGCCATGGTGGCCATCGCAACCGCGCCGGTAGCCAGCAGCGCCCGCAATGGGTCGTTTGAACGACCTCGCCAGCACAGCGCCAAAAATAACCCTGACAGACTCACCATCGCCACGATCTGATTGACCCAGGCGGCAACGAATGCGTCTCTGTTTTCAGTCAGCCATTGCAAACGCTCAGTGTGGGCGGCGCTATAGCCGTCTGGCACGTCTAGGGGCAGCAATGCCGCGATGACCGCGGTCACAATGCATAGCACAGCGCACCACAAGCCAAATCGACTCACCTGGCGGCTGAAGACTCCTGACTCGGAAGATTGATGCGTCATTTACAGTCTGTTCCTCTCCTTTAAGCGAGGCGAGTGAGGCCAAAGGATTTACATGTCAATCGACAGGCTATAACCTGTCGGTTGACATGTAAAGCGGAAAATAATGTGAGTAAGCAGATCAAGCGACGGGACTTTGTTAGCGGCATGGCGATCGGAGCAGGTGGGTTACTGCTTGCGGGATGTGCAGAAGAACTTCCGAGCACGCTCACAAACAAATTGCCCCCCGTGGCCCTTCCCCCCTCGCCTGGCAGCTACTACCCGCCGACCTTGACAGGTATGCGGGGTAGTCACGAAGGATCCTACGAAGTGGCACACGCCCTGAGTTGGCGCGGCGAAAAGCCCACTGAGTACCAACTTCTGGACGAGCACTATGATTTGGTCGTGGTGGGCGCAGGTATGAGCGGCCTCGCCGCGGCCCATTTTTACCGTGAGAAGATGGGTCCAGATGCAAACGTTCTGATACTGGACAACCACGACGACTTCGGCGGCCACGCCAAACGCAATGAATTTCACCGGGACGGCCGAATGATGGTCAGCCTGGGCGGCGCACAGAATATTGAGTCCGTCACGGGCTACAGCGACGCCGCAAATCAGCTCATGAATGACATTGGCCTCAACGAGGACTTTCTGAATTTCATGGATGCCAGCACCAGCGAGGATCTGGCACTGGTGGGAAATTTTGATGCCAATAATGGCGTTGCACTGCCGGGCGCTGGTGACCACTTCATGTATGCAGGCAACTGGAATGCGGTCATGTTTGGTAGTGAGGGTTATGAACAGGTGCTCGAGTCGTTGCCTCTACCCGACGATGAGGCAGCAAAGCTCATCGCTTTCTGGGGAGGAAAGCGTGATTTTTTGGAGGGGTTGTCGCTCAGCGAGAAATGGGATTACCTCAATTCTGTCAGCTACAACCAATTTTTAGTCGACAAGGTAGGGCTGCTCCCCACCACGGTCCCAATCCTCAACGCAATTATCCTGCATCTAAGCGGGATGACAGGCTGGAACCTGACTGTCGGCGAAGCGCTTCTCGGAGGCGCCAGCGGAATCAAATCCCTCGGGTGGTTGGGAAAAGCCACGGCTGCTGCTGGCGGCGCTTTTATCGACCGATTATTGAAAATCCGCATGTTCCCCGACGGCAATGCCTCGGTTGCTCGCCTGCTGGTTCAGAAATTGATCCCCAATGTCGCACCCGAGGTCACGGGCCCTGCCGACATTGTGGGTGCGCGATTTAACTACGAGGTTCTTGATAAGGCCGGTAACAACACGCGACTTCGACTCAACAGCACGGCGGTGGGTGTCAGGGAGAATCCGTCAGGCAAGGTGGAAGTTGACTACGTCGAGCAAGGCTCCGCAAAGCGCGTATTGGCTGACCACTGCATTCTGGCTTGCTACAACGGGCTGATCCCCCATCTTTGCCCTGAAATGCCCGAGTCACAAAAAGCCGGGTTGGCCTACGGCGTGAAAACGCCGTTTGTGTACGCCAATGTGCAGGTTCGCGACGGGGAAGCCTTTTCCAAGGCTGGCGCCACGCTCTTTCAGTGCCCTTACGATCCGTTTCAGTGGGTCAGCTGCGCACCGACGGTCGCTGTTGGCGGATTTGAGCCTCCCCGGGGGCCTGACGATCCGATGGTTATCTTCATGATGCATTCACCGATGCCTATGGCAAAACCGGACCCCAAACTCTCCACGCGTGACCAGCTCCGCCTGGCGCGCACCCAGATTTACCGGACCCAATTCAGTGATTACGAGCAACAGATTCGCGAGCAGTTGCAGTCAATGCTCGGACAGTTCGGGTTTCAGCATCAATCAGACATCGAGGCCATCACCGTGAATCGTATCCCTCACGGTTACGCTTATCCCTACGTCAAACTGGATGATCCTGAATGGAAGACAGGCCAAGCCCCACACGAGGTAGGCCGAGCACAGTTCGGGCGTATTTCCGTCGCTAATTCTGATTCAGAGGCGGTGGCGCTGATGAATGCCGCATTTGATGCAGCCTATCGCGCAGTTGAAGAGCAAACTGCGTGATAGCGAAGGTGACCGGTCTACTTCATCCCGTAGCGCTCGTCGACCAGGTGAAGAATACTACGACGAACTGCTGGCCTGTCCTTTTCCCAGCGTCGACCGCTACCCGTAAACAGCGACTCGCCTTCAACCATACTGATCAATGCCAGCGCCTCCGCTCTAGGCTGAGCTACACCCGCCCTGACAAGCTTAACCTCCAGATGAGCAAGAAACTTCGCATAGACCTCTTCCAAGAGATCCGAGATCAAGGGCTCGACTTGCTCCATCGCCCACAGCTGAGCCCACAAACGGTCGTTGAACAGGCCATCGGCGGTGCCAACGTGCTCATCGAGCATGAATGCGATCATGTCCCTGACGCTCACTTGATCCAGCTCGCCCACTCCCGACTCAAAAGCCGAGACAATCTCCGATTCGATGTAGGTAACCAGCGCGACCAGCAGCGCATCCCAGGTCCGAAAGTGGTACTGGAGTGCACCCAGCTTCATGCCACTCGCGCGCGCGAGGGCTCGCATGCTGAGGCTGCCGTACCCCTCATCAGCGATGAGCTCTATAGCCGCGCGCAAAATTTCAGTTTTTCGGTCAGTAGGCAAGACGCGTCCCTCACTCGCAAAGCAGATTCAGAATCGAAGCCACCGGGAATTAAAACATGCTCAACACCGTTACCAAGTTTTTTTTAATAAAAGGCAATGCTACAGACGCCGGTAATACTCGGTGTAAAGTAGCGTAGCTATCCGCCCCGTCACACGCAGAAACAGGAGAGGTAATGCAGTCACACTTTTCACTGATTTGGGAATCAGTAGCCGACGCCGTCCCAGAACATCTAGCACTCATTCAGGGCGAACGCCGCATATCGTGGCGCGACTATGAGCATCGCGCTGCCCGCCTCGCGCAAGGCTTGATTGATGCCGGTCTGAGCCACAACTCAAAAGTAGGCATGTATCTTTACAACTCGCCCGAGTACGCCGAAACCAATTTCGCTGCCATGAAAATCGGTGGCGTGCCGATCAACGTTAACTATCGCTACCTCGACGACGAGCTCCATTACCTGCTGGAAAACGCCGATGTCGAGGCACTGGTCTTTCACAGTTCGCTCGGCGATCGGGTAGCACGGATCTGCGATCGGCTGCCAATGCTGAAAGCAATCATCTGCGTCGACGACGGCCCCGCCGAGGATGGCTCAATGGGGCCTGCCAATGGCATACCTTATGACGCCTTTCTCTCGCAGGCCTCGGGCACCGCGCGCACCCAGCCACAAGGTGACGAAATCTACATGCTGTACACCGGCGGTACCACTGGCATGCCAAAAGGCGTGATGTACCCACTGGACGGTTTCACCGAATTCTTTATGCGCGGATTCCCGCCCATGATTGGCCTAGATCCCTTTGAGAACGCAGATCAATTTGCACCAGCGGCCAAGCAACTGTCGGATGCCAATACGGCTGTAATCGCCATGTCGGGCCCACCACTCATGCACGGCACCGGATGCTGGCTGGGGCTGATGTTTCCACACATGCTAGGGGGCACGGCAGTACTACTCGAAAACCGGGGCTTTAAGCCGGAGGAGGTATGGACCGCGATAGAGCGCGATCGCATTTCGCAAATCATTATTGTGGGTGACGCTTTTGCCAAGCCACTATTAAGAGCGCTGCAAACAGAACCCGATCGCTGGGACACGTCGAGCTTGAAGTTGATGATCTCATCGGGCGCCATGTTCACGACTGAAGTGAAACGCGGGCTTATCGATCATGTTCCGGATCTTGCCATCGCAGATATTCTTGGCTCCACCGAGGGCGGCATGGGCCAATCCATCATGACCAAGGATACCCCGGCCAGCGAAACCGCCAAGTTCACATTACTACCTGTTGCAAAGGTATTACTCCCCGATGGCAGCCGAGAAGTCGTGCCCGGTTCGGGAGAGGTCGGCATGGTGGCCCAAGGCGGTATGGTGCCGCTGGGTTACTACAAAGATCCCGAAAAGTCCGCCAAGACATTCAAGGAAGTCGATGGCAAGCGCTACGCCTTTATTGGGGATATGGCAACGGTGGAGACAGATGGCACCATCAATCTACTCGGCAGAGGATCAAACTGCATCAACACGGGTGGCGAGAAGGTTTTCCCTGAGGAAGTGGAGGAAGCCCTCAAGCTACACCCCGCGGTCGAAGATGCTTTGGTCTTTGGTCTGGAGGATGAGCGATTCGGTAGCCGCGTCGCCGGCGTGATCTCTCTGGAGAAAGGCGGCACCGCGGACGCCGATGAGATTCTGGAGGCAACGCGCAAGGTACTGGCAAGTTACAAATTGCCTAAAGAGCTCCTCGTGGTGCCGCTCGTTCCCAGAGCGCCCAATGGCAAGGCCGACTACAAAACTGCAAAGTCGATGATGGCAGATATCTAGCTCATTGGGTGATGCAAGTAGCACAGAGGACTCTAAGATAATGAATAAAGCGCTATTACTGATTGGTATAGCCGTCACACTGCTGTGCGCTTGCTCTGGGGATCAACAGAGCGAGACTTCCACTGCCTCCGGGCCAATCTCGCCCTGGCACTCACTCACCGAAGCCGAGGTGCAAGAGGTCGCCTCAGCAGTGATCGATTCAACCGACGATACCGTCGTCTTCAATCGCATTAGCCTATTGGAGCCGGATAAAGAACAGGCCACCGGCTGGCAAGGCACCGAGCCAGCGCGACGCGGAGCCGATGTACTGTATCGCAGCAAGCAGCAATCCTGGCGCGCTCAATATGACTTTCAGAATCAACGACTCCTTCCAGCAACCGTTATCACTAGCGGTCAGCCCATGCTGGCAGCAGAAGAGATCTTTCCCGCCATTGAGACCGTTAATGCGCTGCCCGAAGTGGTGGCGGCACTCGAGAAAAGAGGCGTCAGCGAAGGTAACGGGTTGTGCCTGCCCAGAACCGTCGGGCGATTTTTTCCTGAGCTAGCCGACCCGATTAATGCGCGATTGGTGAGGTTCGATTGTCTCAATATTCGTGGCCAAAGCGGGCTTGAAATCCTCCCGACTACCAGCGCGTTTGCTCGACCCGTGGAGGGTCTGAGTATTCTCGTTGATGTGGAGACGGCCCAGGTCATCGAGCTCTCGGACTCTTTTGCTGAGGGCAGCGCACCCCCGAGTAACTTTGACGTCATGGAGTTTCACGAGGGCGCATTGCCAACGCGTGAGCCGCTGTCACCTATTGAAATCAATCAAGGCGAGGGCGTTAACTTCTCCATCTCAGGGAGCCAAATCCGTTGGCAGGGATGGCAATTTCATCTTCGCTTCGACCCACGCCAGGGGACCATTCTCAACAATATTGGTATCGAGTCGGAATCTGGCTTCAGGCCGGTCGCCTACGAAATCGCCATGTCAGAAATGGTTGTGCCCTATCAGGACCCCGATCAGCATTGGTTCTACCGAGCCTATTTCGATATGGGGGAATACGGATTCGGCAACATGGCCAGCGAGCTCAAGGGACACGATTGCCCTGAGAACGCGGTGTTCCAGGACGTGGTGCTTCATACCGCGGGAGGAGAGCCCTTCACCGCGCCAAACCGCATCTGCATCTTCGAATTTGATCCGGGCTACCCGAGTTGGCGACATTACGAATCACTCTACGCAGACGTACCCGGCATCGACAAGCATCACTCTCGGCGTGCTACCCATCTCGTCGTACGCATGGCCGCAACCATCGGTAACTACGATTACTTTCAGGACTACATTTTTCAGCAGGACGGACGACTCCGCATCCGCCTGATATCAACCGGTGTCGATGCCACCAAGGGCGTATTTGCTGCGACGTTGGCTGATCCCAGAGCCGAATCCGAAACTCAGACGGGTACCCTGATCGCGCCACACCGGCTGGGGGTCAACCACGACCACTTCTTCAGCTATCGCATTGATATGGACGTGGATGGTCTTGGCAATAATTTCGAGCGCCACAGATTAGTGCCCGTCTCTCAACCGGAGAATACGCCTCGACAAGGCATTTGGGGTGTTCAGCGTGAACGCGTTGCAGATGAGACCGGTGCTCAAACCGTCATGCGTGTCGAACGCCCCGCTCTGCTGACTTTCTCCAGCGATACCGTTACCAATGCGATGGGTTACCCCACGGCCTATCAACTGATATTCCCAAATATTAGGGCGCTGGTGACACCAGACGACCCCATCTACCAACGCGCAGGCTTCCTAAAGAATAACCTCTGGGTGACGCGCTACAACCGTGACGAGATTTTCTCCACGGGGATCGCAGTCAACCGATCTGCACCCGGCATGGGACTCCCGTTATATGCCAGCGACAACGAATCGATTGAAAACACCGATCTGGTTGCCTGGCCAATAATCGGTTTTCACCACGTGCCCATGGCAGAAGACTGGCCCGTAATGCCCGCCAAGGTTGACGAGATTGTGCTGAAGCCGCGCAACTTCTTTGACCACAACCCAGCACTCGACTAACCCACAGACTGACGCCTCAGCGAGGATCAAAAAACGCTTTAGGGCTTCCCCTTCCCGCCATCTTGCCTTCCCTCGGGTGAGACAGATGGCGCCCATCACCAGATCTTGACCCGCTCCTCCGGCGCCAGATAAAGCTCATTGCTCTCGCCGACGTCAAAGGCGCTGTACCACTCAGGCACATTCCGCACACTGCCATTGGCTCGATAGATACCGGGCGAATGCGGGTCGGTGGCGATTTGTGTGCGCAAGGCCTCATCGCGAATTTTTGAGCGCCACACCCGCCCAAATCCAATGAATACCCGCTGCACACCCGTGAAACCCTCAATCACCGGCGGCCCCTGACCCTCTAGAGAGTCTAAGTAGGCTTTGAGGGCGATCGAGATGCCACCCAGATCGCCAATGTTTTCGCCCAGCGTAAATGTGCCGTTGACATGCAAATCGGGGAAGGGGTAATAGCCGTCGTACTGCCCCACTAGCGCGTCGGTGCGCGCTTCAAACTCAGCCCGGTCGGCATCCGTCCACCAATTTCTGATGTTGCCATCACCATCAAATTTCGAGCCCTGATCATCTACGCCATGACCGATCTCGTGACCAATGACGGCACCGATGGCGCCATAGTTGATCGCTTCATCGGCAGCCAAATCAAAAAAGGGCGGCTGAAGGATAGCTGCGGGAAAAACGATCTGATTCAGCACGGGCGTATAGTAGGCATTGACCGTCTGCGGATTCATGCCCCACTCGTCTCGGTCTACCGGACCGCCATGGCGGCTGATGTCGCGATCCACATCAGCCTCTCGTATGCGCATGAGATTGCCAAAGTAATCGTTTCTGGCAATGGTGACGCCCTCATACTCTCTAAAGGTTTTCGGATAACCAATCTTGGGCTCGAACTTCGATAACTTGTCCAATGCCTCGACTTTGGTCTCTTCAGACATCCAATCCAGCGATTTGACGCTGTCTTGATACGCCTTCACCAGATTGGCTACGAGGACGTCCATGCGCGCCTTTGCCTCGGGCGGAAAATGTTTCTCCACGTAAACTTTTCCAACAAGCTCCCCGAGCCCGGCATCGACCACGCCTACCGCGCGTTTCCAGTCGGGTCGCTGCTCCTCGCTGCCACGCAGCGCCTTGCCATAAAACGCAAAGTTGCGGTCATCTAACGCGCGGGTCAACCGTGACGCCTGAGAATTTAGTACCTGCCAGCGCAGATACAGCTTCCACTCATCGAGGCCCGTTTCTTCAACGATAGAGCCCAATTGCGCAAAAAAGGGTGTTGTGACCGACACCAAATACCCCGGCTCAGGCAACCCAAAAGCGCTCAAAAATTGGTCCCATGGCGCATCAGTAACGAGATTGCCAAGCTCATCCTGTTCAAACTTCGTATAGTTGTTCGCGAAATTCCGGGTTTCCTCCTTGGTCATCTGTGCTGCAGCGATGCTTTCCTCGAGGCTATAAATAACTTCAAGTGCTCGGGAGTCAATTGCCAGCCCGGCGAGGGCGTGAACATCAGTGATGAGCGCTTTGTACTGTTGCCGCAGTGCCTCACTTTTCTCGTCGTCCTTAAAGTAATACTCGCGCTCCGGCAATCCAATACCACCCTGACTAAGATACATAGCGTTAATACCGGGATTCTTGGCATCTGCGTAGGCAAACATGCCAACAGGTCCATTGAAACCCAGTCGCGCAGCAACACCGAAAAACGCAAAGACATCGTCTTTAGAAGCGATCGCATCTATTTGTGCTAGAAAAGGCTGAAGTGGCGCAATACCACTCTCATCGCGGGTCGCAAAGTCCTGAAAAGACAAATACAGGTCTCCCACGCGCTGCTGGTCGCTCCCCTCTTCGTTTTCTGTTGCGGACGCGGCCTCAATGATCGCCTTCACATCCTCGTCACTTTTGTCTCTGAGGATATCGAAGGCGCCATAGCGGCTTCTATCCGCAGGAATTTCGTTTTCCGCGATCCACTTGCCATTAACATAAGCAAAGAAGTCATCGCCGGGGTGAAGTGCCCCATCAAGCTCAGTGGGATCAAAGCCCAACGACTGACTCACATCAGGCGCAGATGGCGCGCTACCCGATTCAGTAGAGTGATCTTCGGCGCAACTTGAGAGAAGTAGCGCAAAGACCGCAAGCGCAAGGGGTAATAAAGTGCGAACTTGCATTGATATGATCTCCGGTATTGTCGGGCGCTTATAGTACGTCTACTGCAACCTCTCGCAAAGCGCACACTCGCTGGGCTCAATACCGCGATAAGGCTCCAGAACTCTAAATCGTGCTGCGCGCGCGGTGACAACCGAAAGCCATCAACCCATGAATTCCCGAGCGAGCTGCGCCAGCGCATCGGCCCCCAGCTCGAATGCGGGCATGGTGATATCTGCTCGCTCGACTACG
>Ga0209374_1002300_pt1 | contig 16620 bp, 16 predicted proteins | sample SaaInlLV_DNA_10m_FD_184683 | JGI IMG/M metagenome (GOLD analysis project Ga0209374, IMG submission 184683) | Marine microbial communities from expanding oxygen minimum zones in the Saanich Inlet - SI075_LV_DNA_10m (SPAdes) (version 2) | ecosystem: Environmental > Aquatic > Marine > Unclassified ...
AAAAAAGAGGGGAACTTTCGAACCCCTCTAATTTAATTAATCTGAACTACGTTCTGATTAGATAGACTGTAAGTCTTTGATAAAGATTTTACCATAGTACTCAGGTCTAACCATCTTCTTAGCGTATCTCGTCATAACTCCTCTTCTTGGAGTGAAGTTATTCGGGTCATATACTAATGGAGTCATAATTAATGGTACATAAGGTGCGTAAACTGCTCCTGTTTCTAGGAAGTTTGAACCTCTAAATCCTAACAAGATTTCGTTTGAAGTCATGTAAGGGTTTTTGTACACAGTATATCTGTTAGAAAGTGAACCAACATTTGTTACACCAGCAGCGAAAGATGAAGCATCTTTGTCAGCTGAGATAGAGAATGCAGGAATAGATTCTAAGATAGTACATACATCAGGAGAAGCAACAACGAAGTTAGCTCCACCTCTTAAAGTCAATTGGTGAATCTTATTAGATACTTTGTTTAATTTAGTACCTAAAGTTTGGAACCAAGTGTTCTTTTGGTAAGCAACTGAAGAACTCCCAGCAGACCAAGTTGAACCATTAAATTCCTCACCGATTGTAGCTGACCAGTATTCAGTAGTCAACGCGTTAGACTTTAACATATCTAAGATTTCTAAGTCAATCTCTAAAGAGATATAGTCAGATAACATAGAAGTTAATTCAGCCTCAGCATCGATTGAATGGTAAGCATTTAAATCTTGAGCCAATTCAGGAGTCCATACAGCCTTTAGTTTTCTAGTCTTAGCAACGATTGCTTCAGACTTCAACTCTAGGTCTACTTCAGGAATTCCTAAGTCAGCACCAGTTTTATCTTCAAAGTCACCTCTACTATAATCAAGAGGTACATTTGTGTGACCTACAATAATGTCACCAGAACCTCTAGCAGCAGTAGTATTAACGAATAATACAACATTAGCACCATCAACTTTGTTGAATTGACCAAGGTTTGCACCAGTTACAGAAGCACCACTTACGATAACTGATGATAATGCATCTAAATCAAGTGTATCAGAGATATTAGATTTAGCAATTGTAATTTTCTGGATATCACCAGCTTCAATAGAAGCAGATAATGCACCATCAAATCCTACATCAGCATGTGAAGCAGAAGCGAAAGCAGAATTACCAGCAGTAACAGAAGCAGAAGCTTCGTTTACAGAGTATCCGAATGCACCAGCACCATATAATCCATTCTCAGCTGATTTCGTTTGACCAAATCCAGCATCGATAGAAGCACCACCTGCACCACCGAATAAAGAACCAGCAGCACCAGTACTTCTTCCTGCGTTAGCAGTACCATATTTGAAATCTAGATAGAATACAAGTCCTGAAGGTAAGTTCATTGGTTGTACACTAACGAATTCTTTAGAAGCAATCTCACCAAAGATTCTTCTTACAAGAGGAAGGGCTACACCACTCCACTCTTCACTATTTGCAGCAGCTCCAGTAGAACTTGCCTCATCAAGCAATTGTTTTGCTTGGTTTTCTAAAAGAACAGACATTGCGCCTTGCTCTTTTTCGTTTAAACCTTCTAGAAGTCCAGTTTGTTCCCATTTTCCTTTTAGTTGTCTTGTTTCATTCAACATTACAGATTGTGGGTTCTTTCCTTCCATTAGTTTAGATAAATCAAAATTTGCCATTTTATTTTTCTTTTTTAATGTTAAGTTAATTATTTAATATTAGCCAATTGTTTAAATCTTTCGGCTAAAGTATTTGTGTTCTCAGAAATAATGTTTTTTACTGGAGCAGTTGAAGCAACTGGTTTAGAAGCACCTTCCGATACTACTTTCTTAGTTCTTTTCTCAGTTCCTGTAAAATTCATAGATTCTGCTAACGTAGCGTAAACTAATTTTACCTCTCTAACAGATGTTGTTCTGTCTAAGTTTTCTACAACTTTAGATTTTTGTTCGTTGGTTAGGTTATAACCTCTGAATAATCTGTTAGCGTACAATAATTTTGCATTAAGAAGGTTTACTTCGTTGATAGTAGATTGTAAAGATTTCACAGTAGTGTAAGCTTCTTCTAACTCAGTTTGTAGTTTAACTACCTCTTCGTTAGCTTCTTCTTCTTCTTCTGATTCTTCAATTTCCTCTTCTCCGTCTCCGTATCCCATTTCTCTAAGGATTTCATCTAAGTCGATTTCATCTTCATCTTCTTCCATTTCTTCGCCCTCTTCAGAGTGAGTTTCTTCAACTTCCTCTTCTTCGGATTCTTCCATTTCTTCTTCTTCAGATTCTTCGATTTCTTCGATTTCTTCTTCTCCCTCTTCTTCAGATACTTCTTCTTCAGAATCCATTTCCTCTTCGGAAACTTCTTCTTCATCATCCATACCCATTTCCAATTCTTTGATGATAGCCTCTAAATCCAATTCATCTTCTTCTGATTCTTCTACCTCTTCTTCTTCGTGGTAGTCTTCCTCAACTTCTTCTTCTTCGGATTCTTTAACTTCTTCAACTTCCTCTTCTTCAGATTCTTCTATTTCGTCTTCCTCTTCTGAGATAGTTTCTTCAACTTCCTCTTCTTCGGTTTCTGATACAGTGTCCTCTTCCAACTCATCACCTACCTCTGCAGTTTCTTCTTCAGATTCAGGTCCAAGTTCAGTGTGTGCGTCAGATGCAACATCAGATGGTTCAACTGGAGATTCTTCATCGCCTTTACCAATATCACTAGAATCTAACTCTTCTTCCATTTCTTCCTCTTCACCTTCCATTTCAGCCTGTAGCTTCTTTGATAGGATAGATTGTAGTCTTGGAGTAAAAGCTTCTTCTAATGCGATTTTAGCGTTAGCGATAGCAGTTTCTCTTACAGCTTTAGCATCCGCAATTGCTTCTTTTAACAATTTTGAATTTGCCATTTTACTTTGTAATTTTTGTTTTTCTGAAGTTATTCGAGAAACCTCAATGTAGAATTTGTGTAAAATTGGTTGTTCGGTAACTAAACATTAAAAGTTAGTATTCATTAACCAATGCAACCCACATAGACGTGGGTTATTGTAAGAATAAATATATAAAAATTTATAAAACAATAAAAAACTAAAGAAAATAATAAGTTTTTTATATATTTTGTGTATAGGGTTATTTTTTAATCTTACCCTTTTTAATATCTCTTTGTAGTTCTGCACCTGCTCCTAACAAATCATTTACTGATTGGTCGATTGGTACACTACGATATTTAGCAAGTTTTCTAATTGCCATCATTACGATTCGTTTCTCTTCAGTAGAGTATCCTTCGTTTATTACTGATTCACCAAACATACCTACTATATCACCTTGATATTTATTACCCGGCTTTCCAGCAATAGCAGTTACAAATGCCAGTCTATCTTTAAGTTTACCTTTTTTTACAAAGTTAAAAAGTTTTTTTGAATCTAAATTATAATCATCAATGAATTTTTGTACGGCAATACCACGAGTACCAGTAAATCCAGCGATTCCCATTGCTTCTTTACTAGCAGCTTCGTTTACGGATTCTTCATTCATTTCAGAGATAGCTTTATCTCTCATTATCTCTCTTACGATTTTTCTAAGTTGTTCTTTCATTAGAATAATTTTTTTAATTCAGTGTCTTTATAAGTATCAGCGTAATACCACTTCTTATCTTTTACATTGTATAAATATACAAATTCTGCACCATTCTTCATATCGGCATCTTTAATATATGATTCAATATTCTTAGAATCACCCTTTAATGGAGTACCACTTTTGTAATATTCAATATCCTTATCATTAAAGATTCCTCTTGCTCCACCCATCTTAATTAGTTTAAGAACATCTTTATCACTCTTCATGTGATGTTTTAAACCTGGTTTCATATTTGATGGATAACCATCATAGTGAACGTATGCAGAAACAATTTTACCATTACTACCAATCACACCAACTTGAGAACGAGTTCCTTCTTTAATTAATTTAGAAATACTAATTGATTGACTTCCGTTTGAAATTGAATTTCCTTCAAATATTGATTGTATTTTAGCAGCCAATTTCTTACTACCATTCATTTTCAAATCAAATGCAATAGCATCTACTGATGTTTCTCCTTCCCATCCAGATTGATTCGTTGCTAAATGTGCAATTTCATCAGTACCTTCTGCTGAATCATAAAGTTCAGAAGAGAATACAGTGTTATTTCTCCACTTCTCATATTCATCGGAAAATATATCTTTTGGTTTGTCTGGGTCATTCATTGGATTAGAATCCCATTCAGGTTTATCTTCCAATATTGAAATTAGTTTTCTTGCTTCAGAATGAAAGTTTGCGTCAGTTAGAGCTTCAACAGCTGCCTTACTCATTCTACTTTCGTATTCTTCTTTACCTAATTTTTGTGGGGTGATTCCTAACTCCTTTGCTTTCTCACGAACAGCTTTGTTTATTTTAGGATTACCAGCTCTTTCTTTAGTTGAATCTTGGCTAGGTTTATCCTTTTTAGGCTCATCAAAGATATTTACTTTAGGAGTATCTTTTTTATCACCATCATCGTCTTTATCATCTATCTTAGAATGAGTACCCGATTTTACAGCCAAATCTCTTGCATCTTTTGTTTTGAATACAGCAGTTTCACCACTTTTTTTAGATGTAGCAGTAAATGATTCTTCTTTTAATAAGTCAGTTAGTTTAATCATATCTTATTTTTTATCACCTAAACGATGTTTCATGGTATCTTCATCTAACTCAGCTATTTCGTAATATCTTCCTAAGATATTTCCCATATCCTCATATAGTGCATGTAACCTTTCATCTAAAGCCTTAGCTTCAGTTGCAACCTTTTCGAATGATTTATCCATTTTCTCTAATTCACTCATATTACGTTTGATAGTTACTTTATCAAACCAATCATCAGCTTCATTTAGAGTTAATGTTTTTGCAGCATCTACAATACCTCCCAATGTTTCGGCAGTCTGAACTATATCAGATTGTCTATTCATTTGTTCTTGGAATGTTTTGTATGTAGAGATAATTTCTAAGAAATGTTTCTTAACTTCATTCGTTAGAGGTTTATTAGCTTCAATAGATTCTGATAATGAAAACTTACCATCAACAATCTTTACTTCGTTAATGTTAGTTTTTCTAATATCATTATATCCTTTAAATACATTAGTTTCTTTTTTGTTCTCAACCTTTAATTCAAATTTATTGTTGTGAACGTAATCGTATATGTCAAAGTTTTTCTTACTCATTATGCTAGTTCCGTTATAATTTCTCTCATTAAGTTTTGTGCTTTACAAAAATCACCACAAACATCAGTACCAATATTCTTTACTACTGATTCGTTCATTGGAGTCATAAATGCACCATGTGTAGATGGATTAGAAACAAAGTCCCAACCTATTAGTTCAAAATCTTCACCAACTAAAAGTTTGTTATCTTTCATTGGTTGAGTAGAACCCATACCTCTTGATGAGATACCTAAAAGGATTCCTGCTCTTAATAATTCTTTTAATATATTTCCAGATGGAGTAGGTAAGATTTCAACTGTACCTATTACATCATTACCTTCCCAATGTACTTCTTTAATATTGTGAGATACATTCTTTAAATTGATTACCGAAGAATCAGGGTGGTCTAATTCACCTAATGCTCTTCTTTCTTTAACCAATGTTTGGTATTTATCAATTTCTCTTTCTAATACTTCTCTTGGATACACTCTACCATTTTGGTTTTCTGCACCTGAACGTTGAAGGACTCCTTTAACTAAAGTTCTACCAGATGAATCTTCATTCACTCTTCCTTCAAATAAGTTTGTTTCTATTAATAGATTCTTCATAATGGTATCCTTATTTATAGTTTTTTAATAACTCAATAAATTCCTTTTTCACACCAGATGATAATCTTTTGTGAATTTCGTTGTTAACTAATGTAGGAATTAGATTACTTAATTCAGAATTTTCAACTGTAATCTTATTGTTATTTTTTGATAATACAGGTCTTTCTAAGAATGTATTTATTTCAAAAGTTAATTCTTCAGAAAGTTCAATCGGTAAATTAGTTGAACAACCTCCTTCGGTTACACCACCACATCCACATCCACAATCTGAATGGGATTCTTCTACTTTATAAGTTTTACCATCTACTTTAAATTCATCATCACCATCTTTCTTAGCTTTAGTAACAGCAGCTCCAAAGGCATTACCTTCGTTCTTTTCACCCTTACCATCCCAAGCAGCATCAATCTTATTGAAAAACTCTTTCTTTTCTTCATCAGACATTGATGGAATATCTTTTCCAGCTTTTTCTAATGCCTTTTTGAAGAATGCTTTATAATCACCTTCTTCGGCCATTATAGTTTTGATTGTTTCTTTTATAGTGTCTTTAGTAATACTCATAGTTTAATTTCTGATTATAATTTACTTATGGATGTTACAATGTTGTTTAGTCTTTCTCTAATTCTAAACAAATTCTTTTGTGTTCTTTTCCAATATTGGTTTGAATCTAAATCACCTTCTTTTTTAATCTTACCATACCATCTAAGGAATGTTTCGATTTCAGAAAGTTGCTTATTAACTTGAGAAATTCCTCTACCAATTTTTTGTTTTGGAGAAGATTCATCTTTTTTTAATTCTAACCACCTATTTTCACTAACCCTTTCGTAACCAGTAGATTTGTTGATTCTATCAACAACTTTATCTTCTGGTTCATCATCTTCATCAGTACCATCGGTATCTTTAAACGCATTGGGAGTATTATACCCAGCAACGTTACCAGTAGTACTCATTTCGTCTACCGATAATTCATCTTGCTCAATTTCAGCAATTAAATCTTCTACCAATTTTTTTAAACTCATATTTTGACCTTCAATTCTTTTATTAGTTCATATGACATCATTATTGATGAAACATGATTATCAGAAACATTCTTACCAATCTTAGTTTTAGATAGTACTGAGATAGTTTCTGCTAATTTAATTTGAGTTACTTTATCTTTTATTTTAGATTTAATTGATTTTAATTCTTTTATAATAGATGGGATTGATTTTTCCACATACGATTTAAAACCAGTTGTATTACTTAAATTATTAATATATTCTTTTAACAATAACTTTTGGTCATTATTTAGGTTAGAATATTTTTTATTAAATGTTTCTACTAATATCTTATAAGTAAGTAATCTTAAATCTTTATCTTGCTTTTTATAATTTTCAACTAACTTATCTTTTTTGTTTATAGATTTGGTAGCTGGTTTAGATGTAATACTTTCAATAAGTGTAATCTTTGAATTGAATACATCCTTAATATCGTAATTATCCATCTTTTTAGATTCAAAAATCTTATAGATAGATGCTAATAAGCGATAATTAGAAATAGGAGAAGATAAGAAATCATCCATATTAAATGATTCGTTAATCTTTTTAATTAAAGTATATTTCTCCTTATGTAATTGCTTTTGGTCAATACGATTATGAGCTTCGTTAACTGTATCTATGAACTTCTCAGCTCTTGATTCAGAATTATACTTTTCCTTCATAAGAAGTTCGTATAATCTTAGCTCTTTATTTAACTCGGTTTTTGGACTAAAAAACTCACTAACGATTTTTTTAGCCTTCTCAGTAGTATCTCCATTTAGAACCTCTAACGTAATTTGTCTTACGAGAAGTTCGAAAATAATACCTGTGTTCTTAAATTTTGAATGTTTTACCCTCTTCATTATGTTTTTATCCTATAATAATATATCAATACACAATACTATACATCGTATATAAATATAACTTTATTTTGATTTCCTAAATTTTTATTCATCAATCAAATTAGTGTCATCTAAAAAGTCTCCATTTTCACCTATTAACTTTCGTTTTGCCGAAACCCCATTAACATATTCTTTAGCAACTTTTTTAATTGTAGACTCTGTTTTTTTCAGTGCCTTTTGATTTTCTTTTTTACCAAGTGGGTCTCTCCCAAGTGGATGTTTATCCTTTCCATAAGTGTTTCCCTCTCTGGGTCTACCACCTTTGTTCTTTAACTCAGTTTTTAATTCTTCTAATTCATCTTCCACATCAGTTGGTTCTGATTCCATTGCTGGGTCATTACCCTCATCCTCAATTGAACGATATCTGAACCTATCTTTAAGGTCATTAATAAGTTGAACCTTTTGGAAATCAACTTCATCATCACTAAAGTTAAATATATTTTTGTATGCCCAATCTTTAGATACCATATTTAGTGCAGATATATCAGAAACTAATCTAACTTTCTCAGACCAAAGATTTACCTTTTCTTGTTCATATATAGTAGATGGATTAACTAAGTTTAATTCAAAATCAACCATTTCAGTTCCTTCTAAACCTTGTGCAGCTAAATGTGTTACTGCCAACTTAGTTAATTCTGATACTAAAGTTCTTTGTATTCTTTCTATTGTTCTTGCAAATCTCACATCTTCTGCAGCAAGAGTTGCTTTACCATTTACATTCTCATCGTATCCCAAATATGCTTTTGGAATCTTTAGAGCTGCAAACATTTTATTCTTTAAGTAATCAATATCATCAATTGCAGTATATTCTAAACCACCTAATGAATCTATTTGAGTTCCACTATCACCACCCCTAACAGGTAAAAAGAAATCTTCAGTTAGGTTTTGGATATTATATTTTAAGTTGTAATCTCCAGTTCTTTTATCTACGAATGGAGTTTTCTTCATTCTACCTATAATCTTCTGCATGTAGTTATCAACCTCTTGAGGAGGAATATTACCAATATCAATTTTGAAAACTCTTTTATCTGGTGCTCTCATAATTCTATGGATTAACATAGCATCTTCCATAAGAGAAACTTGTTTCCAAATTCTTCTACCATTCTCAATCATTGCCTTACCATAAGGAAGGAAGTTTGTGTCTGATAATAATCTGAAATGTACTATTTCGTAGTTCTCGTATTCACCTTTACCATTTGGGTCATTGTTTACATTAAACTTAACATAGTTAGCGTTGTTTGGATTAGTATTTTCTAATCTTTCAGTATCATAAACTGGAAGAGGTCTTACATTAATAATACCAACACCCTCTTGTATTTCTTGTAGTAGAAAGAAATCTCCATACTTAACCATATTTCTTGTCCAAGACCATAGGTTAAATTCTATATTAAGAACATCATAGAATAAGTTCTCTAATATCTCTTTTACTTTTTCGTTTTTTGATTTGATTTGTACAACATCTCCAAATTCATTTTTTAATGTTGATTCATCTGCATAGATATCTAATGCAGAGGAGATAATTGGGTCATTATCCATTGCATCATAATCTCTGAATAGTTCTCTACGAACTTGATGGTAAGCCATTGACTGAGCTGCCATATTATCTGATGCAAAAGACCTTTGTAGTTTTGTGTACCTATCTCTTAAATTCATAAGATTAGTTGTACCTTGCTGTCTATCATCGGTATCAACTACTTTTCTTTTTCCGTCTTTATCAACCGTTACGATTGCTTGAGTAGAAAAGAGTTTTGTCAATCTACCAAAAAATGAACTATTTTGTTGTTCTGCCATTTATACTTTCTTTATGTTATAATCTAACTAAGATACAAAAAAAATTTGATATATCCTAATTTTATTACCATGCTTTACAACTCCAATACCTAGCCTTGTGTCTTGGTCCTGGTGTATCACAATTGTGCCTAGCTCTAAAAGCCTTTCTCCTAGATGGGATATCTTTCTGAATCTGCATTGTTTTTTCACCTGCTTTCTTAGCAGATGTCCCACCATGTCCGAAGTTTACCTTTACAACATTTCCCTTTGGATTCTTTACATACACTTTAAATTTCTTAACATCACCTCTAGTTGGTTTTCCAAGTTTAACTTTTCTACCTTGATATTCGGCTTCGTTAATATCCTCTTTCATATTTTTTAGAAAGTGAATAAACTCCTTTAAGTCATCATAGTTTTCAACATCATATTCTTCGATGTTTTCATCCAATCCTAATTTAAATTCGCTATAAAGTTCTTTTGTGCAATTATCCATTTATTAATCCTATAATTAACCTATACTATATAAATATAAAACTTTTAATTTATAACCATTTACTTAAATCCTCTATTTCATCACCGATTTTCATCTGCCAAGGATTCTCATTATCATCACTACCACCATATATTCCACTATAAGTATGTGACGATATACCATCTATTGACTTTTTTGTTAAATCAATACCTTCTTGTCTTAATCTCAAAGCAGTATCTCTTACCCAAAGTGCAATTGCAAGACTCATAGTCAAATCATCATTATAACCCCTCATAGCTTCAGCTCTACCATTCATCCATATAAATGTAAATAATTCATCAATAGTTCGTACTGAACGTATTGTGATTGATTTTTCTCTAACATATTCTTCTAACTTAGAAATAATCAAAGGTCTTGTTCTAGAAGTAGTTGAGAATCCTGCCACCATACTTTTATCCTGTGACCTATATCTATTTGAGTGCTGATGTTCGATATCTACATACTTTAAATCCTTACTCATATAATAAAGATTACCATAATTTCTATCAATCACTTGTTGAATAGTTGCCCAACCGATATTTGCATTTTCAATAACCAACAAAGCATTGTTATATTCAGTTGATAGAGATACTAAGAAATTACCAAAATCCTTGGTATCCAACTTACCTCTATATTCAGCTACTTGTTCAGATGCATCAACATCTATAACATGAGCAGCAGAGTAATCCGAAGAATCACCACGAGCAACATCTGCTACAACTATATAAGTTTTTGTATAATCAGGAAATTGCCATTTCCATAAGTTTCCATCAAAGCCACCCTTTTCAAGTGGTTCTTGTACATAGGTCTCTTTATAGAATTGAAGTATTTGTGGGTCAATAACTGAATCACCAGAAGAAACAAAATCACAATCACATTCCTGCGCTGCACCCTTTGGTCCTAATAAAACACCTTGTTCATCTCTCCAACTTTGGTCTCTTTCTGGATGTACACTCCAATGTAATCTAATATTATTAAATCCATTTGTACCATCTTCAGAACCTACCCAAGTTTTATGAAAGAAATTACCTACACCATTTGGAGTAGACAAAATGATTGCATTTCCACCCGTAGATAATGTAGATTGAGCAGATATCCATATTTCTTCAATCTTATCAATAAATGCAGCTTCATCAAATACCAAAAGGGATAGTGCTTCAGAACGACCAGCATCACCAGCGGCTGAAGTTGCTTTAATCTGAGAACCATTTGAATATCTTAAAGATAGTTTGTTATCTTCAACTGTTGTTAGTTTTAACCAAGAAGGAAGATAATGATTCATTACCCTAACCTTAGTTACTAAGTTTTTTGCTACTTCTTGTTTTGTTGCAATTACCAAACAATTAAAATCATCATTGAATAGCATTTTCCACAAAGAAAATCCTGCAGTTAATGTTGATATACCAGTTTGTCTTGATTTGAGAATAATATTATATCTATGGTCTTTGAAGTCAACTAATGTTTCTTCTTGAAATGGATATAATTGGAACGGTATCTTACCCCTAACAGGGTGTTGAATCATACAATACTTTCGCATGAAGTAAATAGGGTCAGATGCACAACGTTTGTACTCTACCGCGATTATTTCTTTTAATGATGCTTTTTTAGCCAAACTAAATTTATTTTTTTCCTATCTTCCAATACATACCAGCACTAACAAATGGTGCTAGCTGTGAGGTGTTAGAATTATTCTGAATACCTAAACCTAATTGATATAAATTATTCTTTTTACTTTTTAGGATTAATCCTCCACCAACATTACTAATAATATCAGATTTATTAAATCCACCATTAATACCCCAATAGAATTCATTCTTTGGTAATTCTTTCACAATCGTTGTATTATAAACAGTTGGAATTTTAAAGAACCAATCTATTTCTCTAGATTCAATTGAGTTTTGTGAAATGACATCAGTTAGAATACCAAATCCTAAATCTCCACTTGGTTTGTTACCTAATGAATCGGTAACTACATTTGGAAAATCGTATGTTAAATTTAATGTATCTTTAACTGTTATCTTTGAAAAGTAATCCTTAATAATTGCAAGTGAATCTACATCTATTGGTATCTCTACTTCCTTAATTATTTCTTTTGTAATGTACTTTGGTACATACTTTGTTACTTTAACTTCCTTTTCTACATATATGGTATCTGTTTTTTGTTCTAACAGTTCGTAATCTTTACCATCTACGTTTATTATTTCTTTTTCTTCTTCTTCACCACCACCACAACTTCTAAATAACAATACCACACATAGTATCATTATCATTATAGTCTTTAAATCAAATTTCTTTAACCAATTCATAGTTCATAGGTTTTAATTTCATGTAGGCTGTATTTCTTTTTTCTATAACTTCAGTAAGTTCCTTTTTACCATTTTCGATATCGGTTTCAATCTGAGTTCTTAGTGTTTGTACATCTTCATTAGATGCCCACTTCTCAACCGAACCATCATCGTTGATGTATTCGTGAATATTGGAAACTTCATGTAATGCTTGATTCCACTTTTCCATTGTATCAGTGCCATATGCAGCCATATTAGAATATATCTTATATTCTTCATATGCTTCCCATAACCCATCTAATTTAATTTGTTGTTCTTTTTTAGCTAAACAAACTCCACAAAATGTAGTTTTACTTATTAACTTTTTATCTGCTCTTGAATAGTTATTGGTTTCACAATCATCTGCTTTACACTTAGATTGTTCTTCTAAATACTTTCTAACTTTAGAAAGTTCGTTTGATAATTTAGATTGTTTTACCTTACCATATGATTTTTGTTCGTAAACAATACCATCTTCTTCCCAAATATCACCAATATTTCGTTTGGTAGTTTCTTTAATACCAGATAGTGAAACTTGAGTATCTTTTTGATATTCTCCAGTTTGAATCATATTTACCAACTTCCTACGAGTTGGGTGCATATATTTTTTATTGAATTTCTTCTCAGCCATATTTTGTAACTTATATATTCATATATATAAGTATTGGATTTTTTACTATTCGTAAAATAAACCGAGTATCTGATTGAGTGGAGCGAATGTTCCAGTAAGTTTGAAAGTCTTACCACCATATACAAATACGATACCCTCATTAGGAACTATCTTATTAGTACCACCAATAGCGTTCAACCTTTGTAGTTCTAATTTAAGTTTATTAATTTTCTTAACATCGCCTGATTTCTTAACGTCTTGAATTGTTTTATCCAGTCTCTTTTTCATATCCCTAACTGCTTTATCAGGGTTAGCTGCTAATACTGAACTCATAAATGAAAGTATATCTGCTCCGATACCTAAGAAGATATCTTCGAATGGTCTAATATTATCTTTAGCCATTTTAGCGTGGTCATTCTTATCAATTCCCCTTGCCCATTCCATTGTTTTTACATCAGTTAGATTTTTCCTATCTAATCTAAATGATTTATCGTAGAATGCCCATCTCTTAACTAATCCCATTAGAGTTTTGTTATCTAACTTAGTTGGAGATTTCTTATTTACAAAATCCATCCAAAAAGCTTGATGATAATCAGCGATTCCATCGTTATCTTTTAATTTGAATTTAGATTGTAATTTTGATATCTTAGAATTATAAGAACCTTTTAGTTTTCTTAAATCGTTTGATTTAGGTAATTGATTAATTGGAGGACCAGAAATAGTATATGCAGATTGTACATCAGCATTTACTTGTTTAATCATTCCCGCAAGTGTTCTTGCAGCTTCTTGATTTTCTCCAATGGCAATACCATCAACGTTGTATTCCATAGTCCCATGAAATACGAGTAGTGCTTGACCATAAGGTATTACATTAACAGAAGTTGGATAGATAACTTCTAAATTCATAAAACAAGCTCCTCCTTTGAAAATCTTATCTTTTTGTTTCTCACTCAACTTAGATATTGCCTTCGTTAAATCTTTCATTGCGAAGTTATACGCCTTTTCCAATTCTCCTCTACCAGCAAACTTCATCGCTACACCATTAATATCTAATGCACCTTCACCTTTGTTTTTCAAATGTCCCTTGTTTCTTGCCGCAACTAATCTTCCATCTCTCCAACTAACTGCCAATGCTTGACCATCTGTCTTTTCTCTAGCTAAATCTAAGTTTCCTTCTAATGCTTTATTTACAATATCTTTAAGTTGTCCAAACGTTAAATTAATTTCTGTATCGAATGGATGATTCATATGTCCATATGCTCCACCTTCTAATAGTAATCCTTCACTTAACTTAGGAGTGTTATCATTACCACATTTATGACAAATGTATAAATCGTTACCACCTTCTGATATTTTCCAATTCCAACCACACTTATCACATACAATTTTATTACCTACTACTTTTTCAGTTACAGGTTCGTAACCTTTTTTCTTAGTATCCTTTTCTTTGTTTTGATGACCTGGTGTTTTTCCATCATCATCAAAATCAATAGTATCGGGTTCAGCCAATGAACCTCTTTTTGCAATTGCAGATGTTTGATGATGTTTATTAAAATCTTTTTCAGCTTCTGATGAAGGTTTACCACTTTTTACAGCTTTAAACTTATCAGTAACTTTAGTTGGTAATGATTCAAATTTATATTCTGGGTCTGATGTTTTAAAATCATCTTTTCTCATTATGGTTTTAGCGATTACTTTATTCGCTTGTTTCATAAATGGAATATTAAGATTTGTTCTATTATCTTTTGCTACAACTTGATTGTACTGATTGAGGAAGTTTACAAATTCTTTTTTCTTTTTTCCTAATCTTTTAAAGAATCCAATTAATTCAGCTTGTGATATTTCTTTTTTGTTTCGTGGGTCAGTTAACCTATCGAAGAAATGTTTATCAGTTAGAACTATATCTACTGGATTAAGTTGTTTATCAGCATACTTATCAATCTTCACCAAATCAGCCATTGGAATTTCATTAATAGTACCCTCTTTAACAATTCTAAAGTTTACTACCTTTCTACCATTTATAGTTGGCATCCCATGTTCATCTTTACCAATTGTTTTGATGATTGTTTTTTTGTTTTTAAATCTACCAGTTAGAATTGTATCTCCTATGTTTACTGGTAATTTAATATCTTCTTCTATTGTATTAGTTGATGGTTTCTTTTCGTTTGATAAATCTTTAGTTGATTGTTTTTTATCATCCTTTAAGTCAGCAAAATTAAGTAAAGAATATCCTACCAATCCAGCAAGTCTAGTTACGTGCTTGAACCATTTGTTGTAAGCATCAGTACCATAAAAATCTTTTTGGTTAGTTGCGGTTGTTTTACCAGCAACACCTGCAGGATATGGAGTTACTGCTTTTACAGGCCCATCAGGATAAATTGGATGTGGGTCTATATCAGTAAGTTCATCAGTCATTATTTGTGATAAAACAGTATATCCTATTGCCTCTGCTCTTCTCTTAGAAACTCTATCGAATATTGCATAAGATGGAAAGATATAATTAGGTCCATCATCAACTGCGGTTTTACCCATAGTAGATGATGCCTCTTTGATTAAATCAACATTTTCAATTAACCACGCTTCTACTACTTCTTTTGAAATAGTAAAATCTTCGTTTAATGTGTTTGTTATAAAATCAAATATCTTTTTATCAAATTTTGGATATGCTCTTTTTGAAAAGAAATCTTTCTTATCATCATCTGAACCTGATTTTAATCCATTACGAACTTCAGTTCCACTAATTGGATTAGATTGATTAGGAGCGATATAAACATACCCCTTATCCTCATATCCTTCGAAGTCTAAGTTATCTTTATAAGGTGTAAAGAACTTACCACCTAATCTACTAGCATCTTTCTTACCAACTACTGTGATAAATGCCGTAGTATCTTTATCGAATTTTTTAAGTACCTCAGTTGGTACATATGGATTTTTTACTTCAATGATTCTGCTGGAAGGAATTCCAAACATTTTTGTGATAATCATCACTTTCTCCTTAAAGTTAAATGGAGATTTATTATTATCGGTTTTATTAGATGTACCAATGTACACATTATTCTTACCGAACTTTTTTACTAAATGAGAGTAGGTTGCGTAATGCCCCTTATGAAACGGTTGAAAACGGCCAGCGTAAACTACAACTTTGTTGTCTACACTGTCCGTTTCACCTAATAATATACTCTCTACTAAAAATTGGGATAATTCGTTCATTATAAAAGTACTATTTCCTTTGTACTATATAAATATACGATTTATTACTTTTACCAATTATACCTGAACGAATGGTGAATTTACAACATCACCTCCTCCAACACCATTGTCACCCATCTGAGCTCCACCTTGTTGTTGTTGTGCTTGTTGTTCCATTTGTTCTTTGATAGCAGGGTTGTAAGTAACAGTCCCCTTTTCCATATCTAATTGACCTCTTGGATAATCTCTTTCCAATTTGTTCAATTCCTTTCTCATTTCTGAGTTAGTTTCCTTAAATGCTTCTTCAGCTTGAGTAAAAGCTTCATCAACTTTACTTAACTCACTATGTAGTTCGTTTTTTCTGATGTGCATTTGTCCAATTTGGGTCATTACTTGTTGTAACTTACCATTGTATTCCTTTAGTTCGTTAATTTTATCTTCTGATAAACTAACTGTTACTAAATCAATCGATGTTTTGTTTTCTTTTTTTGCCATTTGACTATTAATTAATTAATTTTGAATTC
>Ga0209374_1002310_pt1 | contig 16553 bp, 9 predicted proteins | sample SaaInlLV_DNA_10m_FD_184683 | JGI IMG/M metagenome (GOLD analysis project Ga0209374, IMG submission 184683) | Marine microbial communities from expanding oxygen minimum zones in the Saanich Inlet - SI075_LV_DNA_10m (SPAdes) (version 2) | ecosystem: Environmental > Aquatic > Marine > Unclassified ...
GTGCCGTCAGCATTTGTATTACTTATCACCAGATCTGCTTCCGGCTGGATATCGCCATCAACACTGGTTGAGTCATCTACACCGGCAATACTAAAGGCAGCTTTGAAGCCCGGAACATTTAATGGCTTAGAAGTTACAATATTGATGGTAGAGCCGATACCACCAGTAGGCAATGTTGCAGTAGGGGTTTTAAATACCTGAACTGACTCAAAACCGTGTGCAGAGATATCGCCAAAATCAAACGAGCGTCCGCCATCATATCGACCGGGAACGGTTGGCATCTGTCGGCCATTTAGGGTGACCAGGTTGAACTCGGGTCCAAAACCACGGACAGCAACCTTAGAACCTTCAATATTGCTTCTATCGATAGCAACACCCACTAGACGCGACAATGCCTCTGCCAGGTTGCCATCAGGGAATTTACCCATGTCTTCAGCAGAAATTGCATCCGCAACACCTGCCGTGTCACGTTTGATATCCATTGATTTCTTAAGACTGGCACGAATACCACCCTCAACAATGACCTCTTCGATCTCAAGCTCTTGTGCTTGAGAGAATGATGGCATTGTGGATCCAACCAACGCAACAGCAACGCTGTTAGAAAGAACGTTCTTCTTGAATAACATTTTATGTAAAACCCCCTAAAAAAATACTTTAAAACTGGCACCATATATTTTGGTGCACGTAGCAAGCCCAGCTCAATACGACAAAATACATCTTCACAGCCTTAAAGGCATTGTTTTTGAGACGAAACCCACATATATGCGATAACAGGGGCAACCAATTAAAAATATTGCCGCAAGACTGCTCGCCATTTGACTTTCTTATTCAGAGAGAATGACCAAAGAATGCTCTTTTAATCCTTTTTTCATCCTAAAAAAGGATTTTAGAGAGCCTATCTAATCAGTTAATATTTGATTAAGGTTAAAGGCTAATCTGATACCTGCTTGATGAAGCCTTTGGTTCGCAATGGGTTTATTTTTTTCATGATACCAGCGCCCTAGAAGCATGATTTTTTTGTCTTCGCCAATACCAAAATCATATATCTTTTCATTTAGAATTAACGACTCATTTGCCCAATCAGCAAAGGTTGAATCCCCCCACTCTGCTTGCTGAGTCTTGGATGGTTTTTCAAAAGTTTTTGCATATTCTTTGGCACTGAGCTTTGAATGAGTCAATAAGCCATCCCACACTCTATGAAGATTATGTTTTCGGGGGGAATTATACCAATTAACCGCCACCCGATTACCGCCTGCATCGTCAAATTTACCCACATGTAATGGCTGATGAATATCACCCACAAAATGCACAAAAAACATCAACGCTTCGCGCCTTGCTTGCTTCGAATTATCTGGCTTTTGTAATACTTGATAAAAGTAATCCAAGGCCCATAAAATATCCCCAGCAGGCACCGGCCTGTGCTTATCAAAATTTTGGTTAGAGCCAGCGTTTATAAAGTGCCAACGTTTGGAGTGAGCCCATTGTGGATCTGATTTAATGCTATCAGCCCATGAGGAAATAGCAGACAAAGACTCGCCATCAAGCAATAAATTAACCTGTTTTCTTGCCGCCTCTGATAGGTTATTTTCCGCAATAATTGCGACAACTTGATGCTCCTTTTCCCACCAAGCTAAAACGGGTGTGGAGTAAAAAAATATCACAAATAAAAAAATAACTGTTCGAATCATTTATGATTACCTAAGAACAATATGTATGGTTGAGTGTAATATAAAATAAATTTTCTATAAATTATTAAATCCATAAGTTATGGGATCTATTGACAGAAACCCTAGGCATGTTAGTTTAAAACTCAAAACAATGGACGTATAAGGCCATGCGTTCTTTTACTCAACACATTAGCAGGCATCCAATGATTATGAACAAACATTATTTCCCCCTAACTCTTATATTATGTTTTTTATTTGGGTGTAGTGATGAGCCTCTAGTGCAAGAAGTAGTAACCACTCCCAATGCGGTTACCAGCGAACAATATCTTTGGGATCTGACCGATCTTTACCCTGACCTTAGCGCCTGGCAAGTCGCTAAAGAAAAAGCCGCTCAGCAAATAAAAGATCTAACCAAATTACAGGGCACCCTTGGCAATAGTTCGGCAACACTTTTATCTGCCTCCGATCAAATATCAGCCGTCTACAAAGACGTTGTGCGCATCTATGTGCATGCCAACCTGAATGCTGATGTTGATACTCGTATCGCTGAAAACCAAGAGCGCAGTCAATTAGCACGCAATCTTTTTAGCGATCTGAGTGCAGCCATTAGTTGGTATAACCCAGAACTATTGGCATTAGGCGAAAAGACAATTGCCCAATTTCTTGCTCAGGAACCAGAATTAGCCAAACATGGTTTTAGCATCAACGATGCACTGCGTCGCGCACCTCATACTCTTGTTAGTGAGATTGAGACCCTATTGGCGAAAACAAGCAAATTAACCAGCGGCGCTAATTCTATTTACTCGGTTTTCGCTAACGCAAATATGCCTTGGCCAACGGTCACCTTATCCAATGGTAAAGAGGTAAGACTAAGTCAGGCCGGCTATTCTGCTGGTAGGCAAGCAACATCAAGAGAAGATCGAAAAATGGTTTTTGATACATTCTGGTCAGTATGGCAAGACTACGAAGCCACTCTGGGCGCGATTATGAATTCGCAAATTCAAGGGTTAGCCTTTAAAACTGATGCCCGAAACTATAAAAGTTCCCTTGGGCGAGCCCTATTTGATGACAACATGCCGCCTGAAGTCTATGAGACTCTTGTTGCAGAGGTGAATCAATCACTTCCCACTCTTCATCGGTACTTCAAGTTGCGTAAACGCATGCTCGGCATAAAAGATGAGATGCGTTACTACGATATCTATCCGCCTTTGGTAAACCTAAATAAACAATTTAGCATTGAAGATTCTATTGAAGTCACAAGACGTGCACTGAAACCTTTGGGTGCAGAATATATGGCGGCTTATGATCTTGGGGTTAAAAATCGCTGGATGCATGTTTACCCATCAGAAGGTAAGCGATCAGGTGCCTATATGTCAGGCGGAGCCTATGATGTTCATCCCTATGTGTTACTTAATCATAATGATGATTTTGAAAGCGCTTCAACTTTTGCCCATGAATATGGCCATGCCGTTCATTCGGTTTTAGCCAATGCACAGCAGCCATGGGAGACAGCTGGCTACTCAACCTTTATTGCAGAAACGGCGTCTATTATGAACGAGATGCTTCTTCAGGATATGGTAATAGAAGAAGCCAAAACTGATGATGAAAAACTATTCTATCTAGGTATTGGACTTGAGGCACTACGCGGTACTTTTTACCGACAAACCATGTTTGCAGAATTCGAACTAAAAATTAATCAGGAAGTAGAGTCGGGCAACGTTCTCACCGGCTCTAAGCTGAGTTCAATGTATTTGGAGTTACTAAAACGCTACCACGGCCATGATCAGGGCGTGATAACCATCGATGATTTATACAGCATAGAATGGGCCTATATTCCGCATTTTTATTATGATTTTTATGTTTTCCAATATGCCACATCGATTGCCGCTGCCAGTGGCCTAGCCAAGCAAATCAGCACGGGAAATCAACAGGCTCAGCAAGACTTTATTACGCTTCTTAAGGCGGGTGGTTCTAATTACCCCTATGAGTTAATGCGCAAGGCTGGTATTGATATGGCAACCCCAGCACCCTATCGAGCACTAGTGGAACGCATGAATAAAATTATGGACGAAATGGAAACCATTCTAGATCGTGGCTAGACATACAATTAATTAACGCTAAAAAAAGGGGCTTAAATAGCCCCTTACCTTGAATCAACTAAAATTAGTTTTTTGAATAATAGATATTTCTGACATCAAGGCGCTTGTTGTCAGCTGAAAAACTACTCCACAGATATAAGATACCAGTCACATCGGTGAGGTCTGCACCCTTATCGATTTTTGCTAGTGGCAGTTTATAGCTAACCCAATCTTCAGTTAGCTGGCTATCCGCTTGTGGGCCAAATGACTGAAAATTATTAACCTGTGTGCCCGCTAAAAAGATACCGGTTTGAAAACCAATATTAAAAGCCAATGAGGCATCGCCGCGTATATCAAAATTCAAATAGCCTGATGCGAAATTAGATAGATTCTCACCATGATCGCCCTGCAGCTCTAAGCCTCCACCCCACCAGTCGCCTGTGCGGGTAGTCACCTCAATAATACTGTCTTCAGTCATCTGAATATTCATAGTGCCTTCCCAAGGATTAAGCTTTATCTCATTACTTGGGTAAGTCATAGTATTTTCAGCCGTGGGAATCATCGCAGGATTAACCACAACATAGGTTTGTGCCTCAACCGGCTTGCCTGCCAGAGCATTAGGGTTAACCGTGGTTAACTTGCGAATGCCCATTTGGCTTTTAAAAGGGGGTAAAAGCACATCCTGCATTAGCGCCGCTGGATCTCCCTGATAACTTTTGGCTAATGGCTTGCCGCCCCTTACTAGGCCATCAAATGCGCCCTTATCAAATAAATCCCACAACGCATATTTAGCAGTGTTATCCAAAGCGACTAAACCAAAGTGGTTTTCCGAACCATTAATATCATTTGGATCTTTCCACTGCTCATCAAAGGCCTCAAAGTAGAACACCGACATACCCGCTGATTTTTCCCAGTCGCGCATATGTTGATAAAATAGTGCCTGTTTAAATTCATCTGCAGCTTTTGACCCAGATGCTCCGTAGGCGGTGGCCGCAATTGAAGACCAGCCTGTCTCACCTATATGAATGGGCTTATCAATATCCAAACTTTGAAGATAGTCCGCTACGCCTTGATACTGCGAAATAGCGTACTGTTTAGCGCGCAACATGGCAGCTTCAATCATCTGTTGATCTGAAAGCTGCTCTTCGTGCTTTAACACCCCCCAAAAATCTGAATTATAGTGGGAGTCATGAAATGGATAGGTATGCACTGAAAGAAAATCAACGGCATTAATTAATTTCACTAGGTCATCTGTGTGATAGCCCTTGTCACCCCCACCCCAGGATTCGAAATTATCAGAACTGGTAACCCACAGGTCAGCGGGTAAATCCCCTGACTGCTTAAGATTTTGTAAATAATTCACCCAGCGAAGAATAGTCTTCGGGTAAACGAAATATTTAACCGCCCATTGCACCATGGCCTCGTTACCCACCGCGATGACCTTAACAATATCTGGATATTGGTTGGCTAAGGCAGCTGCTTTGTCTATTTCTGTGCGATTATTTTCTTCACTTTCTTGATGATGGTCCGGCTCAAGATCTGTCCAGGCATTTTTACAATCAATCCATGCACCTAGCATCACATACATCTCAAAGTTTGGATCTGCCTGTTTTAACTCACTAATCGCCTCAAGAATTCGTTCCGCTTGAGGAAATTGCGAAGCATTATAAGTGCGAAGCACTCTCACCCCCATGGCATACAGAATTTGCATATCTTCTTTAATATCTGCAACTGTTGGGCCCTGCTCACGGGTTTTTTCGCGATAGCCACCGTAGGAAATTGCAGGATAATTTGGATTACCCAGGATCTCAGCAGCTGAAGGGCTAGTAGACTGATTAGATTGGGAGGCATTATCACAACCAGAAACCACTAAAACCATAAGTGCAAGTAGAATAGAGACAGAGAATATCTTCACTAGTAGAAACCTTTTATTGTTATAAGCAAATTAGGCGGCAATTATATTACTCATTGAGCAATTTTGCCTAGTTACAATAAGCCTTGTTTTGTATGACACCCAGAAATAGAATACGACCCACATAAAAATCTAAGAGTTTTCTTACATGGCCCCCGCTAACGTCCAATTGCATCAAGTTAATAATACATTTCAACTTAGAGTGAATGACCAACCTTTTTATATCAATGGTGCTGGTGTTGATTTTGGCAGTATTAAAAGCCTCGCCGACTTTGGCGGTAACGCTTTTCGCACCTGGCGCGTCAATAATGGCGAAAAAACTGGACGTGAAATTCTTGATGAAGCCCATCAACATGGGCTCATGGTATGTATGGGCCTCGAGGTCGAACGCGAGCGTCACGGCTTTGATTACGACGATGAGGCCTCAGTGGCCAAGCAAATGGCTGAAATTAAAAAAGATATTCTCGATCTAAAAGACCATCCGGCACTCTTAATGTGGGGCATTGGTAACGAACTTAATCTTCGTCATAAAAACCCAAAAGTGTGGGGTGCGGTGAATGATCTTTCCAAAATGATCCATCAAATAGACCCTAACCACCCTACCACCACCATGCTTGCCGGTGCTGAACCCGACGAAATTAAATTAGTCGCGGAGCGCTGCCCCGATCTGGATCTGCTGTCTTTTCAGATATATGGCGAAATAGATAAGCTACCTAGTTTTTTGCGGAAAAGTCGTTATAAGGGCGCTTATATGATTACCGAATGGGGTGCCACAGGCCATTGGGAATGTACCCAAACGGATTGGGAGCGACCCATTGAATCCAATAGCACCGAGAAGGCCGCTGACTATTATTCGCGTTTTTCAAGTGTTATTGCCGCAGATAAAGCTCAGTGCATTGGCTCCTTTGTTTTTCTATGGGGACAAAAGCAAGAGCGAACTCCCACCTGGTATGGCTTATTTTTAGAAGATAATAATAGTACCGAAGCGGCTCAAGTGATGCAGTACCTTTGGACCGGACAATGGCCCACTCATAGAATTCCACAGATAGGTAAGCTATGGGTTAATAGTATGCTTGCTGAGGAGAGCGTTCATTTACAAGCAAACCAAACCTACAGCGCAACCATCGATATAGAAAGCACAGATAAAAATCTCAGCTATCGATGGGAAATTATGGAAGAAGTTGATCGTAATATGGAAAGTGATGGTGGCGATTTTGAGCCTACGCCATCGATTGTATGGCAGCAATGCGGATCATCTAGCCTGAAAAAGGTAACATTTGTAGTCCCTGACCAAGGCGAATATCGTCTATTTGTTTATATAGACGACTTGCATGGTGGGACGGCTACCGCAAATATGCCTATTTTAGTCGAATCGGCAGGGACTACCTCTAAAGCCTAACCTATACTCATTTGGTATAGGTCTATATGATGGTAGACTCAATAAAAAACTAGTTAGATCCTGTTGTAGCTGGCGGTTTAATTGCTTTATTACAACTGTAGCGAGTGAAAATCACTTATAACTAATAATAACTTTAGAAGAACTGGACTATGTCTCAAGATAATTCGTTGCAATCCTCAAATAGTAATTTGGTCCCCTTTAGTCAAAAAGTCGCCTTTGGTATTGGCATGTTAGCCAATCAGATGTTCCCTGCAGCACTGGGTATCTTTATGGTCATTCTGGTTCAGGGTTTAGGTATGAGTCCGGTTCTATGGGCACTGATTTTCTTTATCCCCAAATTAATTGATGCGGTAACTGACCCGTTAATGGGTTATATCTCCGATCATACTAATTCGCGCTGGGGCAAACGCCGGCCCTATGTGTTTGTCGGCGCCATTATCTCTGGACTGTCATTTATGATGATGTGGCAGCTGTATGCCACTAATACCGAGATGTATAACTTTTACTATTTTCTCTTTTGGGCCTGTGTATTCTGGATTGGCATGACTATTTTTGGGGTTCCCTACGTGGCCATGGGCTATGAGATGAGCTCCGACTTCCATGAGCGCACACGCATTATGGCAGTCGCCCAATGGATTGGTCAGTGGGCCTGGGTCATTGCACCCTGGTTCTGGATTATTCTGTATGACCCTGACTGGTATGCATCAGCTACTGAAGGCGCTAGAACCCTTTCACTATGGGTTGGAGGTGGCTGTATGATAATGGCATTAGTACCCGCTATTTTTTGTACCCATACAACGCCTGCCTCAGCTAAACAGTATGAAGATGACGGGAAATCATTAAAGGAAACTATGCAAGACTTTTGGCGTGGCATTGTTGTCACTTTGCGCAATAAGCCTTTCCAGAAAATTTGTATCGCCACCTTCTTTATCTTCAATGCTTTCCAAGTAGTTGCTGCATTCTCTTGGTTTATTGTTGTGTACTACATGAATGAAGGCGACCCAGCGGCTGCCGGTGTATGGCCAACATTATTTGGTTCTATTGGTGCATTATTCACCACCTTTATGGTGATACCCATCGTCAATTACATGGCGCAAAAATACGGTAAAAAGACAACATTCCTGTACTCACAGGCTATATCTTTGGCGGGCTATATTCTTTTCTGGTGGGGATTCTCTCCAGAAAACCCATGGATGATGTTTATTCCATTACCGCTGTTTGCGTTTGGTATTGGCGGCCTCTTTACCATCATGATGTCAATGACGGCTGATGTTTGTGACCTAGATGAGCTAGAAACTAATCAGCGAAGAGAAGGTACCTTTGGCGCTATCTACTGGTGGATGGTTAAGTTCGGCGGTGCCTTTGCAGGTGCTGCAAGTGGTTTGATTTTAAGCGTAATTGGCTTTGATCAGTCGGTGGCATTACAGAGTGATGAAACACTCACCCTGCTTCGACTGAGCTACATCATTATTCCTTGCGTTGGAACCTTGATTGCGATCTTTGCCATGCGTAACTATGATTTGGACGAAGAGCGCTCTCAAGAAATTCGCACTCAGCTAGAAGCTCGATAATGTCGAGTTAATTATCTGCAGAAACAAAAAAGCCGTCTTAATAGACGGCTTTTTTGTTTGTTCTATAAGCTACGGATTATTCTAATCCTGGCTCCAATGCAACCTTGATTGAGACCACATCGCCGGTCTTATCAAAGATTGACAGTGAAGTCTCAGCATCAATAGCATCACCCGTAATGGCTTTTTCACTACCATCAGCATAGCTCACCACAATAGAGGTCTGCTTGGCTAAACTATAAACCACTGGAACCTGACAGTAAGTAAAACCAAGCTGTCCAGCTGCAAGCTCAACGCTTTGCTGTTCACCAGAAATATCAAAGTAGCTGAGACTAGCAGATGAAGATAGGAACTCTGACCTTCTAAGAATGAAAGGTCTGAAGCAGATAGTACCCTGAGAAACCGAAACACCCAGTTCCATAAGACGTGTAATCACTTCTTCTTTCACCTGACCGGTCATACCCGGTTGTTTAGCACCGGCAAAACCTGGTGTATGTGAATAAGGATCCGTAGGGAAGGCACCATAATTTTCTGGTGTTTTATTAAAGCCAATACCCGCACGAATATCGAAGTAACAGTCTGCTAGCTTTCCTACAACAACCGGATCAGAATCCTGCTCAAGTGCTTTACGGAAGTTTTCTAGCGCAGCTAGCAATAGCTTAGACACCATATGCCAGTAGATTGAACCCAACCCTTCATAGGCATACATCCCGCCTGAACGGCCTGTAAACTGACGATGGTTGAAGACAGATTCAAATATCTCTTCAATTAACGGCTGCTCTTTTTGCACTAATGCATCATAACCATTTGACTTAAGAGTCTCCAACACGGCCTTAGCACTATCAACATTGTTAAAAGCACCGCTAAAGTGATAGCCACCCTGCGAATCTTTTTCAACAAGTGAGGTGTCACCAGAAGATACTAAGGTTTGGAGCAATTCTGAACGCTTCAATTGGTCTGCAGGGATAATATTCTTATCCACATAGCGCGTAAGCTCACGATCTGGATATAACAGATAAGAGTGCTGACGGGCAGTATATACAGCAGACTGTCTCAGAGATGTTAGTACCTCAAGAGCCTGCTCAGGGCTTAAATAGCCTGAACTCAATACTGCAACCTGGCCCTCTAGCATCTCATACAAATAATTTACTTCGACAGAGTCGTCTTTAGCCGTCATAAGATTATAGGCGTGATAAAGACCATCTTCACGACGGTTAGCCTCAATTGTATGGTCAATATACTCAAGGGATAGATTTAGGAATGCAATCAGGTCTGCTGTTTTAAGCATGACGCGATTACCACTAAAGTCATTGGCATACACATCACTTCTAAACTGACTGCCTGCTTCACCTAGGGCGTCAACCACAAGCTTTCTATCAGCATCGTTAATTTTTCCTGCCAATAGTTGCTTGTTATCTTCGAAAGTACTGTTGATTGATCTTAGTAGCGCATCAATTTCTTCTGAAATAGCCACTTCTTCAAGTTCAGTGTTAGCAAATAAATCCAAAAGATACTGCTGATAACGACGGGTGTAATACAGCGTTACCATCGATACGCCGTAGCCAACCAATGCGTTATTCGCATCATTCCATTCAGGGCGCTGGGTATTCATCCAGATTCCGCCTTCAGGAATAAAGTTTGATAATTTAGATAGCATGGTCGCAAGCAACTTCTCAGTCAGGTTTACATAGTAAACTGAGCCGTTTTTGTCCCATATAAGACGACCATCAGCACCTACCTGTGATACGCGCTGCTCGATAAGCTCATCAGTAGCCTCATCAAAATCGATCGTATTATGCGGATCATCCAAAAGATCCTGATAAGGTTTGATTTTGTAAGGCACATTGGCATAACAAAATAAATCACGGGTCAGGAAGTCGCGAAGCGTGCCTGGGTGGTGATCATTTGAAAATTCTAAGAACTTGAGCAAATAGATGATTTGGTGATCGCCCCAATACCCAATATTTGCCCAAGGATCAGTTGGTTCTGGCTTTTCCCAATCGATACCTGCTTTGGTAATTCTATAAGGGTTGTAACCATCCGCCGTAGAAGCATTAACAAACTTACAAATCATACTTTCGATGTAGTTTGGAATAGAGAAACTCAACGCTTCCCAATTCTGGAAGATATCTCGCCAGTTGCCCTCAAAATTAAGCAGCTGTGAACCATCGTCTTGCTTCACTTTAATATTAAACTTATTCCAGGGTCGCGAAGGATCACCATGACGACGACTAAAGCTTAATGGTAGATATTCAAAACAAATACGCTGAACGCCAGCATCATTTTGTTTTGAAGCAGCCTTAATAAGATCGCTGTAGTGGAAGCTATCCTCTAAGCCATCAAAAAAGCTTTGGAAGTTACTGTATACATCACGATTAAAGCCTTTAACAAACTCAATAAAGTCAGCTTTAGGAACCGAGTAGTTATCAACAAAGAGTCCACCACGCATAACATTAAACAGCACGTTGGCAAAATGATGATTGGCACTCAGTTCATCTTCAGTGACCTGTAAACCATCAGAAATACCTACAATACGGGCCAGATTTTCTGAACCTAAGGCAATATCGTCTTCAATTTCTTGTTTGATATTTTGATTGGAATTTAGGTCTGCAATTAAATCTTTAACTTTTGCAGGGCCTTGATTGATTTCAGCTACGATACTCCAGCTTGATTCTGCAGATGCAGCTAGCTTAATAGTATCGCTGACAAAATAAGCACCGCGACGGCCTCTCACATCGAGCTCTTGCTCGATAGATTCACCGTGACGGAAGTTATCTAGCTGCAATGATGAAACCAGTTTTTTCGAATTAGGTAAGCCAACAGACCATACAGTGGTAGTTGATAGCGCCTCACTAGGCTCGGCACGATCCACCAGAATAGAACTCATACTATAAAGGCCAAGCCCAGAATCTGCTTCAAGCTCATTCTTTTTATAGGCATCCACCAAACAACTTAGCGAACCCTGAACATCAGGTTCAACACCGTAAGGAATCAAATTCTCGATACCATCAACAATCTCTACCTGGGCGGATGAATCACCATTATTAACTAAGGTAGATGTCTTAACAAAACCAAACTTATCAGAGGTGCGCCATGCGTAACGGAAGGTCAGTGACAGATCATGGTTAATTTCTTCAAAAACTAACTTGTCACCAAAAACGTTTTTGTAGAGATTACGCGTGATGTTATAGATGCCATTATATTGCTCCGAGAATGGTTCCCATAATGAGGTTTTATCACCTCGGGTTGCCAGCGCAACGGTTCTGCTACCGGTATAGGGAGAACCATCACTAATTTTGTCATCGGTGTAATAGGGAAAGAGTGCACTTTCGGAATTGACTCGACCTGCTGTAAGGCCGCCTCGAGTAGAGATAAACATCCAGTGGTCTGAATCACTGACCACACTGATGAAGAAATCCTTCATCTGGTTGTAATTTTCAATCTTATAGAAGGTTTCACCTTCTAGATTAACGTACTCGCCCTTAACTTCAACATTACCCATTTGTCGAAGTTGCTCACCTACATGAATGCGCTTCTGAGTCATTTGTAACCTAACTATTGTCGTATTAAAAAGTATTGGATTCCCTTTTAAGGGGTCCTCTCTAGCAATTCCGTTTGTCTCATTATTACTTTTAACTGCTTATCTGCAGCTGAGGTTGATCTTAAAAGTCGGGTATTCTAAGGCCACTGTTCGATTTTCGCTAGTTTATCGGTCGAATAAATCGCCTCTTTTACCGAAAATTCACTAAATCTAGCTTTTTAACGACTAAAAACTGGGTATCTTCGAATAATTGTAAGAGTAGTTTAGAATTATCAAGGTTGTAACTTTTTGAGGAGTCCAGTACGATTCGCACATTGATATTTCAGGTTATTAACGTTAAATAGTATCCCCATTATTTCAAATGCAATGTAAATAAATCGAACAAAATCACAAGGTAGAAGTCATCAATGTCTAAACGAGAAGGAAAAATTTTATCCCTAACAGGTACAGATATTTCTCAGCTAAGCCAAGTACAGCTACAAGACCACTTTAAAAAGTGCCTTGACTCTGGCATTCATGGCATTGGGTTTAGTGCATTTAGAGAAGGCCAAGAGCCGGGTGATCAGTTAGACATTGAGCAAATTCAAGAACGCATGGCAATCCTCAAGCCCCATACTGGCTGGGTACGTTCATTCTCCTGCTGCTTGGGCAATGAGCTTATTCCTATGGTTGCAAAACAGATGGGGCTTAAAACTCTTGTTGGTGCTTGGCTTGGCGATAACCTTGAAAAAAACGAACTTGAGATTGAAGGACTTATTAATTTAGCCAAAAAGGGTTACGTTGATGTCTGCGCAGTAGGCAATGAGGTTCTCTATCGCGATGATCTATCTGAAGAGCAGTTACTTGAATATATTGCCAGAGTGAAGGAAGCTGTTCCCAATTTGCCAGTAGGCTATGTTGATGCCTACTATGAGTTTGAAGATCGTCCAGCAGTAACTGCAATCTGTGATGTTATTCTCGCCAATTGCTACCCATTCTGGGAAGGCTGTCCTATTGAATATTCCTTGCTATATATGAAGGACATGTACAATAGAACCATAAAGGCTGCCGGCGGTAAAAAAGTAATTATTACTGAAACAGGCTGGCCCAACCGCGGACAAAGTTTCCATGGTGCAGTGCCTTCAGAAGAAAATGCCATTCGCTACTTCTTAAACAGTCAGCAATGGTGCGAATCAGAAGATATTGAAATGTTCTATTTTTCATCCTTTGATGAATCATGGAAAATTGGTGCCGAGGGTGATGTTGGCGCCTACTGGGGTTTATGGGATAAAAACGAAAAATTAAAATACTCAAAATAGAATAATTAAATATGAATAACAATAAACTACCTTATGCAAAGGCTATTTGCTATTCAGGGTATCGTGACGGACAGGATCCAGATGGCGGTGGATTCCCGTCCTATCATCAGGTTAAGCAAGATTTATTGATTCTAAAAGATGAGTGGAGATCACTGCGACTCTATGGCAGCGATCAACATTCTATGACCATTTTAGATGTTATTGAAAAAGAATGCCTACCCTTTGATGTTATGCTGGGTGCCTATATTACGGCCGAAGTTAGCAATGACCATTGTCCCTGGGGTGGCCATTATTCTGAGGAAGAATTAGCCACTAACAAACAGCATAATCGTCAGCAAATAGAGCAACTTATTCAACTGGCTAACCAGTATCCTCAAATTATTAGCTCAATTTCTATTGGCAATGAAGCTGCTGTCAGTTGGACTGATCATTTAGTGCCCACAGAAAATCTTGTTGAATACGCCAAGCAAGCCAAGTCACAGGTAGCACAGCCAGTTACATTTTGTGAAAACTATGTGCCCTGGCTCGAACACCTAGGTCCTCTTGCAGAGCAATTGGATGTTATATCAATCCACACCTACCCTGTCTGGGAATTTAAAAGTATTGATGAAGGTCTTGCCTATACCATTGCCAACTACGAAGCGGTTAAAAATGCCTACCCCGACAAACAGATTATTATTACTGAAGCCGGCTGGGCGACCAACTCTAATGGCCGTGGTATTGAAAGCCATAATGTTAATGAAGAATTTCAGCATCAGTATTTTCATCAACTCATGGACTGGGCTGAGCAGCAACAGGTATTAGTTTATTTCTTTGAGGCCTTCGATGAAAACTGGAAAGGCTCAAACGATCCCCTTGAGCCAGAGAAACATTGGGGCATATATAAAGCCGATAGATCTCCTAAGCTGGTGATGCAAAGCTAAAGAACTCGTCCCACCTCACTCTAATCTCTAAATCGAATTCAGGTTTGGACGGCTTCGCCCGCACAACCCACTCTCGCCATAATTTCCCACTAAAAGCAGACTAAACTTAAATTAAAGGCTAATAAAAAAGGACTTTTATAGACATGGATGCTTTCAAAAACCTTATATGAATCCCTTTTTTTCATACCGTCGTAACGAAATTAAGACATTTGATTTTTATCAGATACCTAAGCAAAAAAAATATCATAATAATTAAAGGGTTTGAGGGTAACACTATGAATAGACATTTCTATATTAGTAACGATTTAAATGATTTGGAACAAATTGAATTAGAGTTAGAACAAGAAGGAATTTCTGCCGCTCATTCACATGTATTAAGTCTTGATGATGCAGAAGTTGCCGCGCACCCTAGTCTTAACGAAGTCGAAGCTGTTCTGCGAACCGACGTGGTCCACAGTACCAAAGTAGGTGCCATGGTCGGTGTTGTTGCTGCAACCTCGATGATCTACATTGTCTCGCTAATGGGTTGGGCCGATAAGGCTACTTGGGTACCATTTGTCTTTTTAGCCATTGCCATGTTGGGCTTCTTTACTTGGGAGTTTGGTTTTATTGGTATTCAACGAAAAAATAATCGATTTGCGCGCTTTGAAAAAGCACTTAAACGAGGAAAGCATATTTTCTTTGTGGATATAGAATCAGAGAACGAAAGCATATTATCAAAAATACTCAAAAAACATCCCAAGCTAAAACGTGCCGGTGACGGCCCTTCAGTCCCCCAGTGGTTCGTTAGCTTACAGGAGAGATTTGGTCTGTTTAATAGGTCTATTTAATAGATCTATTAAATAGTTCTGTTTATAAGTTCTATTAAATAAGCTCAAGAATAAAAAAACGCCAAAAGATAGTCTCTCTATTCTTTGGCGTTTTTGATTAAATATTTAACTATTCTACTTTAGTATGCCACGATCCCAATCAATTCTATTCTTGGGCTTAATAAACACTAAATGAGCATTACCCAATACGCGCTCCAAAAATCCCGCCTCGCAATAACAAAGATAAAAATCCCACATAGCAATAAACTGCTGAGAGTATCCCAACGCCTTAATAGGCTCGATATTGTCAAAAAAACGCTGCCGCCAATCATACAGTGTAGTCGCATAGTGCGGACCAATATCTTCCAACTGAAACAGTCGCATATCTGTTGAAGACTTAACTGAGCTGGTAATTGCACTAACGGATGGAATAAACCCACCAGGAAAGATAAATCGCTGTATAAAATCTACCGATTTGATAGCTCGATCATACTGCTGATCAGCAATCGTAATCGATTGTATTAGCATAATCCCTTCAGGTTTGAGTAGAGAACTACACTTGGCAAAGTAGGTATCAAGATACTGATGTCCCACGGCTTCGATCATTTCAATGGAAACCAGTTTGTCATAGGTGCCCTGCAAGTCTCGGTAATCTTCCATCAAAAGAGTAATTTTATCTTCTAATCCGGCTTCAATAATGCGCTGCTTTGCCCAATCATGTTGTTGTTGAGAAATAGTCGTGGTGGTCACCTTACAACCATAATTTTCTGCTGCATAGAGCGCAAAACCACCCCAACCAGTGCCAATTTCAATCACATGATCGGATTCATTGAGCTGTAATTTGTCACAGATACGTTTTAGTTTAGCCAACGATGCCTGCTCTAAACTCGTTTTCTCATCGGGATAATAGGCGCAGGAATACATCATAGTAGGGTCAAGGAAAAGCTCGAACATCTCATTGCCTAAATCATAATGCGCCTCAATATTGCGGCGGCTACCCGCCTGACTGTTGCGATTTAACCAATGGGCAACGCGCAGAAAAGCATTTTTTAATAGCGAAAGATTACCTTCCATCTGATTAAGGATATGCCGGTTTCCAATCATAATACGTATTAAATCTGTTAAATTACTGGAGCTCCAATAGCCCTGAATATAGGCTTCACCGGCAGCCACAGTGCCACCAAAAGCAATATCCGAGTAAAATCTTTGATCGGTTACATTAAGGGTAACAGTCAACGGGTTAGTCTTATCTGGACAGCCAAAGCTATGGCTTCCATTAGAATCAATCAGTTGAATCTCACCCACTTCTAGCTTTTCAAGTTTTGCTATCAACAGGCTTCGGCACCAACGATCAATTG
>Ga0209374_1002311_pt1 | contig 16553 bp, 6 predicted proteins | sample SaaInlLV_DNA_10m_FD_184683 | JGI IMG/M metagenome (GOLD analysis project Ga0209374, IMG submission 184683) | Marine microbial communities from expanding oxygen minimum zones in the Saanich Inlet - SI075_LV_DNA_10m (SPAdes) (version 2) | ecosystem: Environmental > Aquatic > Marine > Unclassified ...
GTGACAGGCGAAACAAGTTCCCCTTCCAAAAAATAGCTCCTTCCCATGCTTCAGGTCGGCTTTGGGAAGCGCTTCCTTTGCCCCAGCGATAGTCGTTTTCTTGGCCTCTGCTTTGGAGAGGAAGACCTGATACATTGATTCACCCCCAGAACCTCCGACCTTGTTCCCGCCGAGAACTACCTCTCCAGCCTTAACTGATCGCCGATAAACCGGAAACGATTCGCCATTACTAATCTTTAGCATCATGTCGGTTTTCTCCATCCCTGCGACAAGAGCCTTTGGCGGGGCCGTTCGTCCATCGTATGCAAGATAAAGAACGGCCGGCAGATTGGTTTGAAAGCGAAGAAAATCCGCATCACGATTGGCCTTATCGTCGTTGTGGGTGCGGAGATGGGTTGCTCCCGCGAGAGCGTCCGGAATCCCGGTAAAAGTGTACTGACGGTCGGCATACACTAGGACACCGCGCTGCAAGCCATCAAGATTTGCCCGATACGATTTCGCGGACCCTTTCCCACCGATCCCCTCGACGAACAAACGATCCTTCCATTCCGATTCGGTAATCTTGTAGACCGTAATCGATTCAATCTCTGAGACCCTTCGCTTCCCATCAAAAATGGCCGCCTTGATGGTCATCTCATCCGATACCGTGATCTCTTTGGGCGCCTTGGGTGAAGTGTTGGTCGGACTGGAACCATCCGAGGTGAAACGGATTTGGAACGGGGTCTTGGTTTCAAAGATCACCTTTGTGGAGTCCCGGAAATTGCGCTGAGACGCTGAAATCGCCAGCCCCGCCCCAAATCCTGCCTCCGAACCCTCCAAAAATAACAATGCCCTTTGCTGCAAATCCCGGTCACCTTCCTCCATCAGACCCAGTGCCGCCATACGGCGAATGCCCTCTCGTTCGTCTGCGAGCATTTCGCGACGTTCATTCTCAGACAATTGCCGACGCATCACCTGCCAATCGGTGTAGAACGCGATCCGCTCGCTTTCCGGTGCAATGGCATCAACAATGGCCTTGCTGTGCCCACCCCAGCCAATGCGATCGAGCGACTGCATCGCAGCAGTTCGAATGCGCGACTCATCGTCAGTGAGAAGTTTGATTAAAACCGGCACCGCTTTGATCACTTTATTCTCGCCGAGCACTCGCGTGGCTTGGATGCGTAAGTTGAGATCACCACTTTCAAGCGCAATCCTTAGGATCTCAGCATGATTAGCATTCCGACCATTCTCGATGTGGCCAAGAGCCCATAGACTCCAAGTCGCTTGGGTTTCGGTCAGAGTGTTGGATTCAATCGTTTTAATCAGTTCCGAGCTCACCGAACCTCCACGCCGAACCAACTCGTCCTGCGCGTTGACTCGCCAGACGTGCACTTGGTGACCAATGTCCTCTATCAGCTCTTCAAAGCTCCATGTCTTAATCTCTTTTTTACGTTTTGCAGTGTTCCATTTCGACTGCGCAATCAATGGCCTCTCATGACGCAAACGGAACACCCGTCCCTGATACTTTGCGCTCTCTTCCGCAGTCCACTTTTCCTTGGGAACATACTCGGTGCCGTAAACTGAACCCCAACCCGCGATATACAGCGCTCCATCAGGACCGACTTCAATATCAGTCGGACGAAATAAGCTCCGGCCTTTCGCCCCCTTGTAGCCCAAATCCCCAGCTTGGGTCACCCCACCATCAATGATTTTCCTCTTTTCCTCGGCAGGAACTTGCAAGGCCCCCTTCCATTTCGGTTTGTAGAGAAAGATACAGTTATTCGTCCAATCAGCGATCAGATGGCGGTTACGATATTCCTCTGGAAAGTGTTCTGAAGTGTAGAACACAACGCCAGTCCCCGAACCACTAACACTGGGAAAAAGATCAGATGATGGGGCAACAGCTGGATGCTTGCCCATCCAGTCAAACTTCCATGGATGACGCATTGAGTAATGGCCGTGACGAATCGGCATAAAAATACGGTCGGCCGGAGGCCCCGGATCGTTGTCGGTGGCGAGCCAGTTGAACCCACTGTCCATGCACATGTCCCATGGATTGCGCATCCCCCGCGCATAGAGTTCGAGGTCGTGGCCACCAGCCCGGCACCGGAAAATCCCACCCTCTTTTTCATCCTTATTGATGGGATGGTAGCTCTTCTTGTAGGTCTCCTTGGTGTAAACCTTGCGAAGCGGATACTCCGTCTTGTCGTCGGACTTGATTCCCATCAGGTCGCGGATTGGTTTAGGCGCGTTCGGCTTCACCCAGGTGTTACCCATCGTAAAATAAAGCCAGCCGTCGGGCCCCCAGTTCAACCCATGCACGCTATGTCGGAGATTATTGAGACCAGTGAAAATGATCCGGTATTCGTCGGCAACATCGTCCCCGTCGGTGTCACGCAACACTGTAATCTCGGGCGCATTAGCAACCCATAATTCGTCACCCTTCCAAGCCATCGACTGGACACAATTCAGCCCCTCAGCAAAGGTCTTCACTTTTTCCGCGACACCATCGCCATCCTCATCAATAAGGATTTTGATATAGTCGGTTGGAGAATCTTCCTTGGGCTGCCGGTATTGTGGGCCAGCACCCACATAGAGTCGTCCGTGTTTGTCAAAACACAGAGAAGAGGGATTGATGATGTGGGGTTCTCGGACGAAAAAATCGACTTCGAATCCATCTTCCACATCGGGAAGCGCATCTTTATCGACTTCGGCGAAGAGAGCTGTCGCCAAAAAAATGGGGAGAATAAAAAAGAACGATTTCATCTGGATAAAAGGACTACGATTGGAAACAGGCATTTTACTCATCAACATAAAAAACATCGGAATCATCAATATCCGGGATTCCGACCACAAGCACCCGCATTTTTCCAACAGCCCCATGCACCACGCCCGGAGGGATATGGACCATCGTCCCTGGCCTTACTTCCTGTTCCTTCCCATCAAGCAAGACTTTACCCTCGCCCTCGAGGACGTAGTAAAGCTCGGTTGAAATTTTGTGGTAGTGAGTTTTAGCTCCGTCAATATCAACCGCGTGAGCCCAAGCTGCCACGCCCTCGTCACCCTCACTAAGGAGGCGATAGCGATGTCCACAAGCACTCCGTTCCTTGGTCGCCTCGTCTTGGTGACGGATAATGAGATTTTTAGGGTTCTTTGCCATTTCGAATACTATACTCAGCGAGCCAAGTATAATCTTCAAGCTAGGCGATCTTTTCTTGAGAGATTGAAAACCGAACCTCTAATTCCTGCCTATACATTCCAGGAGCGCCCTAGAACGCTACTCTAAGAGTTTTAGAGCCTAGAATAGCTGAAAAATGGACATAAAAGGTCATATCTGACATCTGAGGTTGGCCTTTTGCATTTTTTCAAAGGTTCTTTTTGATCGCCTGGAGCTTCTTTTCGATTAGGAAGCTTTCCTCTTTCTTAGCGAGGAGCATCGCAACACCGAGGCAAAGCTCTGATGTTGCCAGTCTCAGTATTTAAGCCGCCGCTACCTTGATGCAAATAAAGGGTGAAAAACTTGATATTGAGGACGAGGAGTTTGCGAAAGGTTGGGACCCCGGCGAGAGATGGCGTACTCAACAAACCAATGAGCCCGAGGGTGTAAATCTTAAAGAGGTGGCTCTTTTGACAAATGGCAAACATGGGATTGATAACGTGTGATTTTTTAATACCTCCAACCTAAGAAGATCTTAGAGGAGATTAAGGGATCAAGATGAATCCCAAATGAATGAACCATTTCTCAATCATAAAACTGGCCTTGGATAAGTCAAAAAGGACGCCTTCGTCGAATCCGTATTTTTGAGCGACTTTCTAATCTTCTAATCAACAAAGCAGCTCATCCCGCCCTATTGAGGGCTCTTCGGTCACGCAATCAGGTCGTGGACCACGTTGCCATGAACGTCGGTGAGGCGATAGTCACGCCCAGAATAGCGGTAGGTAAGCTTCTTGTGATCGAGGCCCATGAGATGGAGAATCGTCGCGTTCATGTCGTGGACATGGACGCGGTCCTCGACCGCTGACAAGCCAAATTCATCGGTTGCACCGTAGCTAAAGCCTTTCTTAACTCCCCCGCCCGCCATCCAGGTGGTGTAGCCGTAATGGTCGTGGTCGCGGCCTTTTTTTCCTTCGGAAGTGGGCGCACGCCCAAATTCTCCACCCCAGACGACAAGCGTCTCATCGAGTAAGCCGCGTCCTTCTAGATCTTTCAGCAAGGCCGCGATTCCCTGATCGCATGCTTTGGCAAGCTTCGCATGCCCACCAACAATATCACCGTGGCCGGTGTCCCAAGCAATATCGTATCCATCGATAGAATGTGAGAGCTGAACGACGCGCACGCCCTCCTCGACTAGGCGTCGAGCGATGAGGCAGCCTTTGGCAAATTCGCTCTCCCCATAAAGTTTCCGGGTTTCCTCACTCTCCTTTGCAACGTCGAAGACTTCCGGCACTGAGAACTGCATCCGGAAAGCCATCTCCATAGCCTGGATCCCAGCCTCAAGGTTTTGATCCTGCTCGAGCCGCTCAAGGTGCAGCTTGTTAATCTTCGTCAAGAGATCAGCCTGCTTACGCTGCTCCTCTCGCGAGAGATTCGAGTTTTTCAAATCACGAATCACGGCATCCGGCTTCATATTCTGAATATTGACGTATGAACCTGCGTAAGCCCCTGGCAAGAAGGCATTCCCCCAATTGGCGAGCTTCCCCCGCGGCTGGGCCCGCGGCGACATCGCCACAAATCCTGGAAGATTTTCGGTTTCCGCACCCAGTCCATAGGTCAGCCAAGATCCCATGCTCGGGCGGTTAGGCTGCAGGGCCCCAAGATTGGTCATCAGGATCCCCCCGGCATGCTCGGGAATATCAGTATGCATCGAATGGACAAAGGTGATGTCGTCGACACACTTCGCGACCTCCGGAAAAATGTCGCTGACCCACTTGCCGCTCTCACCGTATTGTTTAAATCCAAACGGAGAGGGCATGAGGCCCATTTTGGTATTACGCAGAGATTTTCGATCGACACTTTCGGGACGTTGCCCAGCATGTTTCGCAAGCAACGGCTTGTAGTCAAAGGTATCAACCTGCGACGGTCCACCTGGCATGAAAAGCTGGATGAGCCGCTTTGCCTTTGGCGCGAAATGAGGTTTCTTTGGCGCGAGTGGATTCGCGGAACTTTCAGCGCCAAAAGCAGTGTTTCCAAACATGCTCGCTAATCCGATACTTCCAATCCCCGCCCCCATTTTTGCGAGCGCATCCCGCCGGGTGATTTGAGATTGCATCGCCCGGCGATACGCCAGTTCGTGTTCGAAGAATTTCATAGTACTACTGGATTTGGATGAGTTCGTGGGCGCTTAACAAAACTTGTGCATATTGATGCCAACTTTTGGGACTTGGCTTATCGCCGAGCCATTGCTTCCCAAGCTCAGTTTCGGCAGGATCTGGGTAGCGAGAATAAAGCTGCTGATAGGCTCTTTTAATTCGGTCGGAAACTGGCTCCTTCAGTCCGTTCATATGGTCGCCCAAGGTTCTCGCTCGCTCGTTCATAAAAGGACTATTCATCATAAAGAGATATTGCTGAGGCACGGTGCTGGTAGGGCGGGATGCGCTTGTCGAAACCGCCGCAGGAAAATCGAAAAGGCGCAGGAAGGCATCGGACTCAAAACGATCGCCGGTGCGACTGATGGTAGCGTAGAGGGTGCGTCGCTTACTTCGCAAAATCTCCCCATCGGGTTTCCCCCCGACTCTTTGATCAAGTTCGCCAGTAACAGCGAGCAAGGAATCACGCCACGCTTCAACTTCGAGCCGGCGCGGGTTCATTCGCCACAGGAAATTATTATCACCATCCACCGTGAATTTTTCTTTGTCAAAGCGGCTACTCATTTGCCATGTCGACGAAAGCATAATCTGGCGATGAAGCCGTTTCAGCGACCACCCATGTTCGACAAAATCGTGGGCGAGCCAGTCGAGTAGTTGGGGATGTGTTGGCTTCTCACCCAGAACCCCAAAGTTACTGGGAGTTCTCACAAGAGCTTTGCCAAAATGCCATTGCCAGACCCGGTTGACGATGACCCGGGCGGTAAGGGGATTGTCTGGAGCGGTGACGGATTGGGCCAGTTCGCGGCGACCACTCCCCTCGGTATAGGGTGGTGGCGATTCTCCAGCGAGAATTTGAATGAATCGGCGAGGAACCAATTCCCCCTTCTTTCGCAAATCCCCCCTCAGGGCAACATGCATGTTGTTCTTACCAGCCTCTTGAAGAACATGAGCCGTCTCATATTTTTTTGGAGCGATTTTCTTCAAGCGATCCAACTCGGCACGCATCGTAGATACCTTCTTCTTCGCCTCTTCACCCATCGATTTCTCGATGTCTTTCCGCTCGATCTTAAGCCGTTTACTTTCGTCATTAAGGAACTGATTGACGGCATTATTCTGGTTTTTGATTGCATCCTGACCTTGCCTGTAGGCGTCAACAATAGCTTGAGGAACGAGAGGGTGCTCGCCAATCCGGGTGTTTTTGAAAATGCCAGCGATCGCGTAGTAGTCCTGCGTCGTGATAGGATCGAACTTATGATCATGACATCTCGCGCAAGCGGTAGTTAAACCAAGGAAAGCCCGGGAAAAGGTGTCAACTCGGTCCGAAAGAGTCTCTGCTTGAGCCTGTGCTTTAGCCTCGGGGTCACCCCCATCAGAGGTATAACTAGGGCCAACTACGAAGAACCCCGTCGCAACTGGGTCCGGATGATCATCAATGACATCCCCAGAAATCTGACGGGAAACAAACTCGTTATACGGCATGTCAGAATTCAGGGCATTGACAACCCAGTCACGATATCGCCAGGCATCTGGCAGAGCCCTATTATCACCAAATCCACCCAAGCCATCGCTGTAACGCGCAACGTCGAGCCAATGTCTCGCCCAACGTTCGCCGTAATGATCCGAGGCTAAAAGTCGGTCCACAATCTTCTCGAAAGCATTAACCACCGCGTCCTCGAGAAACTCCTCGACTTGTTCCGGTGTCGGCGGCAGCCCCGTCAAATCAAGATAGGCCCGGCGGATGAGAATCCGCTTTTCAGCAGCCGTATTCGGCTCGAGGTTCTTTGCTTCAAGTTTTGAAAGTGTGTAGTAATCAATCGGTGACCGTGGCCACGAGCGGTTTTCCACTGGCGGCAAATCGGATTTCACAACTGGTTTAAATGACCAATGCTCCCGACGAAAACGATCCCAATCGTAGGCTTCTTTAGGTTGAGCTTGGGCAATTTCGGAAGTCGTGTCCGCCCCGGGCCAAGGAGCACCCATTTTCACCCAGTCGGTCAGGATTTTGATTTGTTCCTCCTTTAATTTTCCCTTCGGCGGCATCTCCATGTCTTCGTTGCGGTAATTCACCGCTTCGACGAGAAAGCTCTTCGAGGGATCTCCCGGTGTGAGAGCGGATCCTGAATCACCACCCTTAAGGAGCCCAGCCCGTGAATCGAGCAAAAGCCCTGCTTTCAATTTTCCTTTTTCCTCTGCCTTGGCAGAGTGGCACCGATAACACTTGTCGGCGAGAAGCGGCCGAACTTTATTCTCGAAGAATTCGAGTTGTTCGGCGTTCGGCGTTGCCGTGTCGACCGCAACTGCCAAAAAAACCCCAAAAAAGTTGGCGATTAAAACGATCGGACCCACTTTCATGCTAAAAATTTACGCTTAGAGACCCACAATCTTTCCTAAAGGAATATTTTTTAGAGCCAATTTCTCTATTTGGAGGGGGTAGAGCCCGAAGTTCGAGGAGATAAGGAAATTCAAACAGCATCCACCTATCCTGCCTACTAAGGGGTAAGCATAAAACAGATTTTCCTTAATTACTTATTGTCAAATTTTATTTGGAATGTTTTTCTAACAGAACTCCTCAAGGAAATTCGTTTTCAGACGAACTAATTAACAAAGAACCTTCCATTAGTAATGAATAATAAAAAATCTGCTTTTTTTGCCCTTAGCGCCCTCGGACTCATGACTAACGCCAACGCTGCTACAATTGGATTTGGCACTGATTTGCCAAGTCCAGCTCAGGATACACAATCAAATGGCACGAACAACCAGATGCGCCAAAATATCAATACCACTGACACCGTGGTCCTCGGCGCGGGAACCTATCAAGCAGTGTCTTGGTCCTATCTTGCCGCTCCTGATGCGACAAATGGAGCAACTCAGCCCGTTTTTCCATTTCTCACAATCGTCAATGGGGTCGCAAATCACACTGTAGTGGCATATGGCCTCACAATCGACACCGAACCTGGTGTTAACACTGACGTTCCCTTCGGTGGAGCCAACAATACCTTCACTATCGGAGAAGGCGGCGCAACGATCGCCGCTGGGATGCAAAACCCAAGTGGCGACGGCCACCAAAATAGCATCATGACCGATACCTCCTTTGGAATTACAGATCATGCGAACGGATTAAATTTCGATGACGCTGGCAGCCTCGGCGCGGAACTAGACAGCTTTGGTCACGGCAATCTTCCCCGAACCTACGGGTTCTCGATCGAAGTGGTGGCTGTGCCCGAGCCATCGACTTCCCTTCTCTCATTGATCGCGGTCGTCGGATTCTGCGGAATGCGCCGCCGCTAAGATTCCAATCTTTAATTTTCAAGCAGAGCGCAGGTTCGGTTAATCCCAATCCTGCGTTTTTTTCGCCCACTAAAACGATATAAAAAGATTCAAATAGATTCATTGATATGAGCATACCCACCCGCACCAAAAATTTACTGGCCGCCTCCATCAGTTTCGCTCTGATCACAGGAGCAAGTGCTGTCACCATCGGCTTTGGGCCGGACCTACTCGGAGCTCAAGACACCCAATCCAATGGGACGAACAACCAGATGCGGCAGAACATCAACATCACCGATACCGTATTCCTCGCTGCCGGAACCTACCGAGCGACGACCTGGGACTATCAAGCCGGAGAAGATGCTTCAAATGGCGCTACCCAGCCAGTATTCCCTTTCCTTACGCTCGTCAACGGACCTGGGGACCACACCGTCCTCGCCTTAGGGGCCACTATCGACACTGAACCAGGAATCCAGAACCTAGTTCCCTTCGGCGGAACAGACGACACTTTCGTTGTTCCCGAAGGAGGTGCTACCATCGCCGCGGGGATTCAAAACACGAATGCTGATGGGGTCCAGAACAGCATCCTGACCGATACAAGCTTTGGCACAACCGACCACGCGAACGGATTAAATTTTGACGAGGCAGGCACCGTCGGCGCCTCACTCACTTCGTTCGGGCATGCAAACCTTCCCCGCACCTATGCCTTCTCGATTGAAGTGGAACCGGCCGAACTCTCTAACCCAACACCACCGGTCGTCACCGCTCTAAAACCTAGCCTCAACTCAACCGAAGTGGAGATTACCAGTAACCTGGTAGCGAAATTCGACGAGGTCATCGTAGCCGGTAACGGCAACATCACCATCAAGAACCTGACCGATTCGACTCAAATCGTGATTCCGGTTAGCGACGCCCAAGTCACGATAAAGGGCATTTCCTTGACCATCAACCCAACTGAATCTCTCGAAGGAGGCAAGGCCTACGCCATCCAGATCGATGAGACCGCGATTGATGACACGACAGGAGATGACTTTACCGGAATCGAAGATGACGTGACGTGGGCCTTCACTACCGATGCTCCCGACTTTGACGCCCCAGAAATAGAAACCCTCAATCCCGCGAGTGGCGGAATAGATATCCCCCTCGTAAGTGATCTCGAAGCGACTTTTGACGAACGCATCGCGATCGGCAGTGGTGACATCGTTTTAAAGAATCTCACCGACGGAACAGAGATTGCAATCCCGGTGGGCGATGCCCAAGTTTCAATCTCAGGTAGTGTCATGACAATCGACCCGACGGACGATCTCGAGCTTGGAAAAAACTATGCTGTCCAGATTGCTCCTACCGCGATCGACGACTTGGCAGGCAACAGCTTTGTGGGAATTAGCGATAACACAACGTGGAATTTCGCGACCCGGATTCCGGTGATTGGCGGTAGTATTATCGGTCCAGGTGCCGACATCACAGAAGCGATACAAAATGACATTGTCGATCAAGAGCGCCTCAATATTGATCGCACCTTCACCACCCTGAATGCGGGCACCTACAACGTGACCGACTGGCAGCTCAACGTTGCTAGGAGCAATGACGGTACTGGCGACGTTACCCCAATGCTCCTCACCGGAACACCGCCATCCTATTCGATCCTGTGGCTCGGATCAGCATTCGATCCAGATGTCGATGGCATTCAGATCGTGCCAGAGACGGGAGATTTCACCCTAGATGCTCCAACAGATATTTATGCTGGGTTCTTCACGACCAACCTAGGTTCCGAGATCATAGCGACGGACGCCGACAACTCCGGCACAGGATTCAGTTCAACTGATCACACCAACAGTTTTATTGCGCCCACCGAGGTTGGCGAAACGATTGACAGTTTCAGCCATGCCGGACTCGGTAGAACCTACGCTTTTGAGATTAACGTGGTAGAAGGCTCACAAAGAGATCTTAAAATCACTAGCATCAAATACCTCGATGAAGAAACCCCAAGAGTAGAATTCATTTTCAATTCAATCCCCGGACGCATCTACTTGATTGAGGCTTCTACCTCCCTGAAGCCAAATGGAGAACCCGGAGGTTGGATCGAGCTCGACGACGGTTTTGAAGCCGAAGGGGACGAGAGCACGTACGTCGACTTACTTTCATTCGTAACCGGGCCGCGCGTCTTCTACCGCGTTAAATTGATGCCGCGTTAATCTGGCCAACTGAGCTTAAACCATAACGAGAAGTCATCAGAACTATTCGAGCCAGTGAGAAACAATCGCCTGAACATCAGAGTCTTGCGCTATCAAATAGTCGCCAAGAACTTCTAACTTGCGATGTCGCCTTGAGGAAACTTCGTGACGGGAATCCCACTACTAAAAATCAAAGAAGCGGGTTCAATTAAGCGCGAATCATACTTGGAATTTTTCTCATTCGTGTGTGAATAAATAGAGAATGACACTTTGTAAAACTCCTATTGCTTTGGCGCTAGTCCTGAGCTTCCTCGGATTGGCAAACCATCCGGTCTCGGCATCTCCTGATGGCGTTGTCGTATTCAATGAGGTGCAATACAATCCGGCGGGGTCTGACGAAAGTGGTGAGTGGATCGAGTTGTTTAATCAAATGGGGATCATCACCGACATCTCGGGGTGGCGGATCGATGGCATTGGGTATACTTTCCCGACCGGCACCCTAGTGAATCCAGGCAGTTATATTGTGATCGCCAAGACGCCGAGCGCTGGGGAGTTTGGCCCATTCACCGGGAGTATCGATAATGGTGGTGAGCGATTGAGACTTTATAATCAGAGCGACCGCCTCATGGACGAGCTCGACTTTGGCGATGATGCTCGATGGCCGGCCGCGGCAGACGGATCAGGAGCGACACTCGCCAAGCGGAAGGAGTACACCGCGAGTGGTAAATCGGACCTGTGGACTTATTCGGAGCAACTCGGAGGGACACGCCTCGCGGCCAACTTTCCTGATGCTGGAGGCCCTCCGCCCACGACGACCGTAGGCTTGATCACTCTCGCTGATGTTTGGAGATACAAAGACACTTCAGCTGATCCAGGCGCAGGCTGGGCTGCGAGCGCACATCCAATTGGCGGCGATTGGAAGTCAGGAGCAGGCGGGATCGGTTTCGAAAGCGGCACCACCATTTCTCTGGGGACAGTGCTGAGCCACCCCAATGCCAACCCAAACTATGTGTCCACTTATTACTATGAACGCGAGTTCGACTTAAGTGCCGCGCAGTTGTCGGGATTGCAGTCTCTCAAATTGCGGCACGGCTTTGATGACGGCGCGGTGGTCTATCTCAACGGAACGGAAGTTTTGCGGGTGAATATGCCTGCCGGAGTCATCGACGCTAGCACCACAGCTCTCCGTGGCGTGGAAATCGATAACCTTTCAGCTGATATGACACTCCCGACTAGCACACTGGTTTCAGGGAGTAATCGGATTTCAGTTGAAGTCCATCAGGAAAGAATCGGCAGCAGCGACACCGTGTTCGGGGTCGAACTAGATGTGGAATTCGCTGGCGTGAATCCAGGTTCCATTCCGATGCTTTCATTCAATGAAGTGCCGCCCGCGACTGAGACCAGCTTTTGGGTAGAGTTAATCAACAATGGTCCAGCTAATATCGAGCTCACGGGAATCGTTATCTCGGCTGGTAATGATCCATTGCGCCAATATCAGCTTGAGGCCGGGCAGCTCGCCCCGGGGGCCCTTCTTTTGATTGATGAGGCTACTCTCGGCTTCAAGCCTGCTGATGGTGAGAAACTTTTTCTTTTTGATGCCAACGAGACGGTGGTCCTCGACGCCCGCGAGGTGACTGGGAGGCTCCGCGGCCGTGCCGAAGAAAGGAAGGGAACTTGGTGCTATCCCAACATCGCCACGCCAGGCTTTCCGAATATTTTTGTGTTCAATCAAGACATCGTGATTAGTGAAATCGCATACAGCCCACCAGGCCTTGGCGGCAGTCCGGGGGTGCCACCGACATTCGATGTTATGCCACTAGTAGTGATGGGAGACAACTGGAGGTATAATAGTGCCGATGTCGATTTGGCTCCTGATTGGGCGACCGAAGAACATCCGTCTGTCGGTAATTGGAAAACCGCGACAGGGCCAATTGGTTTTGAGACCGGTGCGTTACCGGTCTCACTTTCGACGGTCCTTAGCAACTATACTACGTCGACCGTGACTTACTACTATGAGACGGATTTCATTGTCTCAGCGGAGATTTTTAACACCGCCGAATCACTGGTAATAACCCATCAAATCGATGACGGAGCCGCGTTCTATATCAACGGGCTACGGGTTGGCGAATTCAACTTGTCTTCGGGTGCGCTCAACCCAGAGACCCTTGCAAGTCCAAGCGTTGGCAACGCGGCTATTGAGACCTTGCAGATCCCAGTATCGAGCCTCATGATCGGCGCAAACCGGCTTTCGGTGGAGGTGCATCAGAGTAGCACGGGGAGCAGCGACACGGTATTCGGGGTTGGGCTCGATGCGCGTGTGCAAACTTCTCCCGGCATCGCGGCGTTGCCGTTTCGCAATTCAGATAACCAGTGGATCGAGATTGCCAACCGTGGAGCAAGCGCGGTCGACCTTGGCGGCTGGGACTTCGACCGTGGGATCGCCTTCAGTTTCCCTGCAGGCACGATACTTGCACCGGGGGAGCATGCTTGCGTTGCACGTGATTCGGCTCTTTTTACCGCCGCGTTTCCCGGCGCCCGACTTCTTGGTGAGTTCTCGGGCTCTCTGTCACGAACCAGCGAATACATCTTGCTGCGTGATGCTCACCGTAACCCGGTGGACGAACTCAGATACTTCGACGGAGGGCGCTGGCCTAAGGCTGCTGATGGCGGTGGTTCGACTTTGGAGTTACGCGATTTGAATGCAGACAATGGCGATGCAGTGGCGTGGGTAGCGAGCGATGAGTCCAGCCGAACGGAGTGGAAGACTTACACTTATCGAGAGAGGGCAGCGAGTAGTCGTGGGCCGGACAATCAATGGCGCGAGTTCAATATGGGACTGCTTTCCGACGGCGAAATGCTGATCGATGATATCAGCGTGATCGAAAACCCCGACGGGGGTGCGGTGCAGAAGCTGAGCGATACGACCTTCAATAATGCGGCCGCTTGGAAACTTGTTGGCAATCATCGGCATGGAGAAATCATCGATGATCCGGATACCCCAGGAAATAAGGTTTTGCGGATCGTTGCCACGGGCGCGACCGAGCACATGCACAATCAGATTTTCACGAAACTCTCTTCGGCCATCTCAAATGGCACCGAGTATGAAATTTCGTTCCGCGCTCGCTGGGTTTCGGGTTCTCGACAGCTGCACACGCGGCTCTATTTTAACCGCTGTGCCAACGTGAACCTGATCGATCGCCCCCAAGATGTCGGCACCCCATCTGCTCCTAATTCGCGTGCTGAGGTGAACATCGGGCCAACCTATTCGGGGATGAAGCACTCTCCGGTAGTACCCTCGGCGGGCGAACCCACCACTGTTTCAGTGGTGGCAAATGATCCGGATGGTATTTCAAGCCTCACTTTATTCTACTCGGTCAACGGTGGGGTATTTCAGACTGTCGGAATGGGTGGCGGTGCGGGTGGATCATACAGCGGGCAGGTCCCTGGACAGTCAGCCGGGGCACGCGTCCAGTTTTACCTGACTGGTGCCGACTCGGCCGGAGCCACGCAGACATTTCCACAAGCGGGTCCGGACTCGCGGGCCATGTTTCAAGTAAGTGACGGGTTGGCAGCCACCAACGGTTGGCGAAATTTTCGCATTATTATGACTGCGGCGGATTCCAGCTTCCAGCACCGGTCCATTGAAGTGATGAGCAATGACCGTCTCGGTGCCACCATCATCGATCGTGAGGGAGATATCTACTATGGCTGCGGCGTGCGCTTGAAAAGCAGCCAGCGTGGACGCGCCAATCTCAACCGCGTCGGCTACAGCGTGCGTTTCCCATCGGATGGGCTCTATCGCGGCGCGCTCGACTCGGTCGCGATAGACCGATCGGAAAGCCAGAGGCCGGGGCAAAGGGAATTGCTCTTCGACATCATGATTGCCAATTCCAGCGGCGTCATCAGCCGCTACTATGACTTCGTCAAAGTGCTTGCTCCAAATTCATCGCTGACCGGCGGCGGACTCTTGCAGATGGCTCGCTACGGTGACGTCTTCCTTGATTCGCAATTTGACAATGGTGGTGATGGGCAGCTCTACGAGTATGAACTCATTTATTATCCGACAAGTGAGGACGGCAACGGTTTCAAGCGTCCACAACCTGACAGTGTGACCGGATCGAGCGTCTCGAATGCTAGTGACGATCCAGAACTTTATCGCTGGTTCTTTCTCAACAAGAACAACCGGGAGGCCGACAATTTTGCGCCAATCATCGCCTACAATCAACATTTTCGAAATTCGGGAGCCTCCTTTGATGCTGGGCTTGAGGATGTCGTCGATGTTGACAGTTGGTTCCGAGGTATGGCCTACGCTGTCTTGAGCGGAGCGGGAGACAACGCCGGGTCTGGTAGCCAGCATAATGGGATGTATTACGCGCGCCCCGACGGACGGATCATGTTCCTACCGCACGACATGGACTTCGGTGCTGCCGGAGGGAATCCTACAGCATCGATCTTCGCCAACCGAGAATGTAGCAAGCTGGCAAATTCGAGTTCGACGCCTGGCAATGCGCAGCGCCGACGTATCTACTTCGGCATTCTTCACGACATTGTCACGACGACATGGAACAGCGCTTATATGTCGGACTTCACCACCCATCTGGCATCGCTCGACTCGAGTCAGAACTGGGCTGGCAAGCTCGGTTCTTTTGATCAACGCCGCAATTATGTGCTTAGCCAAATCAATAACTCCATCGCTCCCACCAATTTTTCAATCACCACGCCTTCGCCATTGACGGTGGCTTCGAGCACCGCAACGATTTCTGGCAAAGGATGGGTGAACGTTCGGGAGATCCGCCTAGCTGGCAGTTCTGATCCGCGGGCGGTAGAATGGACGAACGGTAATTCTTGGGCGGTGAATATCCCGGTTGCACCTGGCTCAAACGCTTACCGAATTGAAGCGTATGATTTTTCTGGGGAGCTCATCGACACTGATACGATTATGGTCGATAATAATGGGACGGTTGAACCGGCTTCTACCTTGAATCTCGCCGTCTCCGAGTTGATGTACAATCCATCCGCCCCTACGGCAGCAGAGGTGAATTCTGGATTCGCTGATGCGGACCTTTTTGAATTTATCGAGCTGACCAATATCGGGACTTTGGATGTCGATCTTACAGGGGTGGGCTTTACCGCTGGCATCAATTACGATCTACCAGCGATAGTTATCCCATCGGGTGAGCGAGTCATCCTCGCCCGAAACCGTGCTGCTTTCCTCTCACGCCATCCGGGGATGGCCCCATTTTTGCTTACCGGCGAATACGGGATTGGTGACACAAACAAGCTCGCCAATGGCGGTGAGCTTGTTGTAATTCAAGATGGATTGGGTGGCGATATCCATCGTTTCACCTACGACGACAAATTTCCCTGGCCCAATGTTTCTGACGGTGATGGGCCGAGCTTAGTGTTGATCGCGCCCGATACAAATCCTGATCATGCCCTCCCATCGAATTGGCGGGCTAGTGCTATTTCCGGCGGTAACCCGGGCTCTTCAGACGCCAAGTCCTTCGTTGGGGATCCCAATGCTGATCTCGACAAGAACGGCGTCCGCGACCTCGTCGATCACGCTTTGCTTGGCGATGGCCTACAGAGGCTGACCTTCAGTGGCTCGACGGTTGGTTTCGAATTTAATCGTGACCTCGCGGCAGACGACGTGGTAGTCGGACTTCAAGTCTCAACTGATTTGTTAAATTGGACGGATGGCTCTGAATTGTTCTCGTTGTTAGATCCGATCTATCTTGGAACAGGGGGACAGCGAATACGTTATGAAGCTCAGAGCTCAGAATTGCCGGCAGAGCGCTTTTTCATCAGATTGCAGGTGGTGCAGAC
>Ga0209374_1002318_pt1 | contig 16512 bp, 18 predicted proteins | sample SaaInlLV_DNA_10m_FD_184683 | JGI IMG/M metagenome (GOLD analysis project Ga0209374, IMG submission 184683) | Marine microbial communities from expanding oxygen minimum zones in the Saanich Inlet - SI075_LV_DNA_10m (SPAdes) (version 2) | ecosystem: Environmental > Aquatic > Marine > Unclassified ...
ACCCTAAATAGGGTTACTGTGGATAATAACAGTCTTAGTCCCCCTGCTATTTCAGGTTTTTATTACATTTTTTTCTTGGTCCCTTTATCTTCAATATGTCAGTAAATAAAAGAAATTATGCGCTTTTAGGATTACTCGTATTAATGTGGGGATCATCATTTCTTTTAATTGATCGCTCACTATTATTTTTTTCTCCTGAGCAAGTCGTTGGCTATAGATTATTTATTGGTGCAATTACTATGATGTTAGTTGCCTTATTTTATGGAAAGAAATTTCCTAGATCTATTACACCTTGGCTTCATTTTATTGTTTATGCTGTGATTGGTAATATTTTGCCTTACCTTCTAATTGCTAAGGGTCAAGTAACAATTACTTCTGGGATGGCTGGATTGTTGATGGCTATTATGCCGTTAGTTACACTTGTTCTTGCGCATTTCTTTCTACCTAACGATAAACTAAATAGATATAAGGCATTTGGATTTGTTATTGGAATATCTGGTGTGTTATTTATACTAAGTCCTTCACTTAGAGATGGCTCTAATACGTTGATTGGAATCTTATTAGTATTATCTGCTGCATGTGCCTATGGAGTTAATACTATAATTGCTTCTCGATTACCCTCTTATGACCCTATTGTATCCAGTGCATGCGTATTATTAATTGCTAGCACGCTCTCATTTTTCATATGGCCAGACGTATTTTTTATTGATTTTTCCGGTGTTTCATTATTGAGTGGTGCCAGTCTTATTCTTCTTGGAATAATGCCCACTGGTCTTGCTGCTCTCGTATATTTTATTATTATCAACTCTGCTGGCGCAACATTTCTTTCTAATATTAATTATTTAATCCCTGTTGTTGCTTTTTTCCTTGGAGCATTGCTACTTGGTGAAGATATTCTTTTAAGTAATATATTGGCGTTAGTTCTAATTATCTCTGGAATTTTTGTATCAAGATTTAAATCTTAATATTTATTTTTTTTTGATTATTTTATAGCGTAATTTCTCTTTTTTTTTCAATTGCTTAGCTCTTTTTTATCTTCAATCTATTTAATATTCTTATATCTATATTATTTATATTCTATATTTAGTGTATATTTATCTCCGTAAGCACTAAATGTAGTGCATCTTTCAGGAGTAGGGTTTGAGTCAAGAAATACAGGCTGTAAAAGACAATGCAGTCGATCAAGAAATATTAGTTACTAAAAGAGACGGCTCAAAAGAGTCAATTGACCTTGAAAAAATCCACCGTGTTGTTCATTGGGCATCTCAAGACCTTGATAATATTTCTGTTTCACAAGTTGAAATTAATGCTCAATTAGCTTTTTTTGATGGTATCCGCACGGAAGATATCCATGAAACAATTATTAAATCTGCAGCAGACTTAATCTCTACTGATGTTCCGGATTATCAATATTTAGCTGCTCGATTAGCAATTTTTCATTTGAGAAAAAAGGCTTACAAATCTTTTACGCCTCCCTCTCTAATTGATCATGTAACAAAACTGACTAAATTGGGTATATACGATAAAGATATTCTTGATAAATATAACGCTTCTGAATTTGAAGAATTTAATAATTATATTGATCACTGGCGTGATATGAAGTTTTCTTATGCTGCTGTTAAGCAATTAGAAGGTAAATATTTAGTTCAAAATCGAGTGACTGGTGATATTCATGAATCACCGCAAATGCTATACATGCTCGTTGGAATGTGCTTATTTCAGGAGTATAAAGGTAAAGCAAGAATTGATATTGTAAAGCGCTTCTATGATGCCTCATCTAACTTTAAAATTTCCCTTCCTACGCCGATTATGGCTGGTGTTAGAACTCCAACGCGTCAATTTTCATCTTGCGTTTTAATTGAAACGGATGATGATTTAGACTCAATTAGTGCTGCATCTGGTGCAATTGTTAAGTACGTTTCTCAGCGCGCTGGAATTGGTATAAATGCTGGAAAAATTAGAGCTATTGGAAGTCCAATTAGAGGCGGGGAAGCAACTCATACTGGATGTATACCTTTCTTCAAACATTTTCATACTGCTGTTAAATCCTGCTCACAAGGTGGTGTTAGAGGTGGTGCTGCAACGTTATTTTATCCACTATGGCATCTTGAAGTTGAAAGCCTATTAGTGCTTAAAAATAATACTGGTACCGATGAAAATAGAATTAGGCATCTTGATTATGGTGTTCAATTTAACGGATTAATGTATGAGCGCTTTTTAAAAGACTCTGATATCACACTATTCTCACCAAATGATGTTCCTGGATTATATGACTCTTTTTTTGCTGACCAGAAACAATTTAAAAAACTGTATGAGAAATACGAGAGTGATGACTCAATTCGAAAGGAAGCCATTAAAGCGCGTGAATTGTTTGCAATGTTCATGAAAGAAAGAGCAAATACTGGTCGTATTTACCTTCAAAATGTTGATCATTGTAATACTCATGGTGCTTTTAACCCAGAGCATGCTCCAATCAGACAATCGAATCTTTGTATGGAGATCACGCTTCCAACGAAGCCTCTGTTTTCAGTCCAAGATGAAAAAGGTGAGGTTGCACTTTGTACTCTTTCTGCAGTTAATTTAGGCGCTTTAGATAACCTTGATGAGCTTGAAGACATTACTGAAATCATTGTTCGTTCTTTAGATTCATTACTCGATTATCAGGACTATCCTCTCAAATCAGCTGAGATTGCTAGTAACAACCGACGTACACTTGGTATTGGTGTGACAAACTTAGCCTATTACTTGGCTAAAAATGATGCCAAATATTCAGATGGTTCAGGAAATGACTTGATTCATAAAACCTTTGAAGCACTGCAATACTACTCTTTAAAAGCTTCAAACAAGCTTGCAGAAGAACTTGGTCCCTGCCCTCTTTTCTCTGAAACTCAGTACGCAAAAGGCATAATGCCAATTGATAGTTACAAAAAAGATATTGATGCATTTTGTTCCACAAAGCTAGAATTAGACTGGGATATACTTAGAAGAAATATTAAATCTAAAGGCCTAAGAAATTCAACTTTAACAGCATTAATGCCTTGTGAAAGTTCATCTCAAATCTCGAATTCAACGAACGGAATTGAGCCTCCTAGAGGCTTTATATCAGTAAAACAATCAAAAGATGGAATATTAAAACAAGTTGTTCCTGAATATGAAAAACTTCATAAAAAATATGAGCTTCTTTGGGACATAAAAGATAATGAAGGATATCTTCAGTTATGCGCCATTATGCAAAAATTTGTGGATCAATCAATCTCAACAAATACTCATTATGACCCTTCTCAATTCGAAGGTAGTAGAGTTCCTATGAAGTTATTTTTAATGGACTTACTTAAAGCTTATAAGTATGGAATTAAAACGCTTTATTATCATACGACAAGAGATGGCTCTGGTGATGACCAAAATAACAGTAAACAGGGAGATGATGATTGTGAAGATGGTGTTTGCAAACTCTAAAATATAATTATGTCTTATAGTATTTTTAATCAAGAAATAAATGACACCTTAAAAGAGCCAATGTTCTTCGGGGATTCTGTTAATGTTGCCCGCTTTGATCAACAAAAATTTGAAATATTTGAAAAGTTAACTGAAAAACAACTTTCCTTCTTTTGGCGTCCTGAAGAAATAGATGTTTCAAAGGATAAAATTGACTTTAGTAAGTTATTGCCCAATGAAAAACACATTTTTATTTCCAATCTTCAGTACCAAATCTTGCTAGATTCAGTTCAAGGACGCTCACCTAACATAGCCTTCTTGCCAATTGTTTCTCTGCCTGAGCTAGAGAATTGGATTGAAACCTGGGCATTCTCTGAAACGATTCATTCCCGCTCTTATACTCATATTATTAGAGCAATTATGAATGAACCTGGTGTTGTTTTTGATGAAATAATGAAGACAGACGAAATTATCCAGAGAGCAGCCAGTGTCTCTAAGTACTATGACAAGTTAATTAAGCATACTCAAGCTTACTTGCTTCATGGTGAGGGTGAGCACCTAATTAATGGTGAGTCAATTAATATCAACTTATACTCACTCAAACGCCTAGTTTATTTAACTATTATGTCAGTTAATATTTTAGAAGCGATTCGTTTTTATGTAAGTTTTGCGTGCTCTTTTGCTTTTGCAGAAAGAAAGGTAATGGAGGGTAATGCAAAAATTATTAAACTAATTGCCCGCGATGAAGCGCTTCATCTTACCGGAACTCAGCACATGTTAAATTTAATGCGTGACGGTAAGGATGATCCAGATATGCAAGCAATTGCTATTGAGTGCGAAGCAGAAGTCATTGAGATGTTTAAAGATGGCGCAAACCAAGAAAAAGAGTGGGCAGAATATTTATTTCGTGACGGCTCAATGATTGGTCTTAATGCTGAAATTCTTAAACAATATCTTGAATATATTACTAATAATCGTATGGCAGCATTAAATATGCAGCCTATCTTTGAACAAACAACGAACCCCCTTCCATGGCTCAACCATTGGTTGGATTCAGACAATGTTCAAGTTGCCCCTCAAGAAACTGAAATTACTTCATATTTGGTTAGTGCTATTGATAATACAATTGATGCAGAAGATCAAGATTTTGATGATTTTAAGCTCTAAATGCTGCCCATTAAATGTTTAAAATTGATGTCGATAATATAAATGGAAAAACAGAGTCACTCTATGTATATGGTGACGAATCAATATTAACTGAGCTTGAAACTAACAACGTTTTAGTAAATTTTAATTGCAGACAAGGTCACTGTGGAAGCTGTATATTAAGACTTGTGAAAGGTGATGTCATTCATAAAGACTGCCTTGTCCCATTGTCCCCAGGAGAAATCCTTGCCTGCCGATCAAGACCAATAACTGATATAAAAATTACCTCTAAGCCTTAACTTTCCTTAAGATAACTAGTGATTTCCTCATAATTACCTCGAAAAATGATTCTTTGTTTTTTCTGTTCAATTTGATAATTATACATTGGGTCATAATAATCAACTAAAAGCGACTCAATTAGAGGTAAATAGTCATTTAAATCTTCATTTTTTTGATGATTAATTAGCGCTAAATTTAATTGCTTCAATAGAATTTTATATCTATCTCCACCTAATCTTTTTTGAATTTTGGAGAGAGAATTTAGCCAATAATTTGAATACAGCTCAAAACCAAAATCGCCATGTAAAGCTCTAAATTTTTGAGCCATATCAATAACATAAGATTTTAAACTAATACTTAATCTCTCTTCAAGGCTAGCATTTAAGATAATAATATCAGACTGGCGTGCTTTAATTTTTATAGCATCTGGCATGTGTATCATGCCAATATTATTACCTTCATCTTCTATTATAAATACATTATAAATTTCCTTCTTAATCAACTCTACAGTTAGCTGGTTTTCAAAGTCAATTTGTCTGGGCTGTGGAGTTACGTCATTACCAAAAGCAGAGCCTCTATGATTCGCAAGTCCTTCAAGATCTATGCTGTTATCAAGCTCATTTAATAACAATGTTTTACCGCAACCCGTTTGCCCCCCTAAAACTAAGAGCTTCTTTTCATTTATAATTCGACTCATCTCATCAATAAGAAATGACCTGATCGCTTTATAGCCTCCTTTTATTCGAGGAAATGAAATTCCTGATTGTTCATAAATCCATCCTTGAGCAATTTTTGAGCGTAATCCCCCTCTAAAACAAAAAAGTGCACCAGTTGGATGTTTATTAGCAAAATCAAGCCAATTGCCTATTCTTTGCTCTTTTAATGACCCTTTTACAAGCTCATGTCCGAGTTTAATTGCTGACTCTTGGCCTTTATCTTTATAGCAAATACCAATTAAATGTCTTTCTTCATTAGTCATCAGAGGAAAATTTAAAGCACCTGGAAAAGATCCACCCGCAAACTCAATGGGAGCCCTGATATCGAGTAAGGGCTTGTTATCTTTAAAAATTTTCGAAAAATTATTAATTTCTTCGTGGCTAATCATCTTAAGAAAATAGATTCAGAATTATCACTAGTTTTAATAATTTTTCCTATTGGATTAAGATTCATATTGTTAGAAGTTAGTAGCTTATTAAATTCTGACATGGCCTCTCTTGAAACAGTTATTAATAGACCTCCACTGGTTTGTGGGTCACAAATAATTGATCTCTCCAAATCAGAGAGTTTACAAATAGATTCACCATAACTATCAAAATTTCTCTCAGTGCCTCCTGGTACACATCCTTTATCAATATATTTTAAAATATTTGGTAATAATGGTAATTTATCAAAATATATTTCTGCAGAAACGTTACTGCCTCTGCAAACCTCTAGCAAGTGCCCTGCTAAACCAAAACCAGTAACATCGGTCACTGCATTAACACCTGAAATTTTAGCAACTTTAGATCCAATATCATTTAGTGCGCACATTTGCTTTACAGCCATAATGTGATCATCTGAGCTTACTACTTTCTTTTTTTGTGCCGTTGATAAAACTCCAATTCCTAGAGGTTTTGTTAAAAAAATAGTATCGCCAACTTGTGCACTTGTATTTTTTTTAAGCTTATCAATATCAACAATTCCAGAAACAGAGAGGCCAAATATTGGCTCTGGAGAGTCAATACTATGACCACCTGCCAATGTAATCCCTGCGCGGCTACAAATCTCACGGCCACCTTCTATGACCCTTGCACCAACATCTGCCGAGAGTTTGTTAATGGGCCAGCCAAATATTGCAATTGCCATTAGTGGCCTACCTCCCATTGCATAGACATCACTTAAAGCATTACTCCCAGCAATCATGCCAAAGTCAAAAGGATCATCTACAATTGGCATAAAAAAATCTGTGGTACTAATAAGCGCCCTTCCATCACCTAAGTCAAAGACTGCAGCATCATCACTCGACTCATTACCTACTAATAAGCCTGGATCTTCAAAACTACTAATATTTGTACCTATAATTTCTTTTAAAAGCTTAGGTGAAATTTTACAGCCACAACCAGCGCCATGACTGAATTCAGTAAGCCTCACTGAAGATGAATTAGTTTTCATATTTATTTGTTTAAAGAATATTTTGAATTTAACTTTTTATAAAGATCAGATGGCGTAATTGATGGATTTGAATCCATAATTTCAAATGCAACAACATTATCTTCAACACCATTCCAATTTTTTATATATGAACCATCTTTGTAGCCATTTTGCTGCCTAAAAGTATTCAGTTGATTTTTAACAACATAACGCTTGTATAAATTCTCAATATCAATATCTAAATGAGAAATTATTGTAAAAAATAAGTCGGTGATCTTACGGATATTGTTAGTCTCTGACTGAATACATGAGGCCACGGATAAGCTCAACATTTCTTCTAAAGAGTCGACCAAAATATCAACATCAAAACTGCCCTTAGGCTCAAGCATTAGAAATTTATTTGCATATTCTTGATCACCAATACGTATAGATTCGGACATTACAAAATGCCAAATATCGACTAACTCGACTCTAATATTATCCCAGTCTGGCTGGTCATCAATATTTTTCCAGTGCTTCCAATTAAAAGAGTCGATTGCCTCTGCTACCTCCATATAAATCCCTCGATACCAGGAAATTTCTCTATTCTCTCGAGTAACCCCGGTTAACCATATTTCACCATTTGTCTCATTATTTAATTGCTTTTGAAGGGTAAACATTTGTTCAATTTGATTCATAATTTTTTGCTGTATTAAGGAATAAATAAATTATAGATAGTTAATTACTAATAGCTTGGATTAAGTCCCTAGTATCTATCAACTGAAGGGTCAACTTCTCTGGACCATGCATCAATTCCACCTTGAAGATTTACTAGAGATTGAAAGTCTTTCGAAATCAGAAAGTTTGCAACCCGCATTGATCTCATTCCATGGTGACAATAAAGTGCAATAGTGTCATCAGAATTAAGATCAGAAAATGATTCAGTAATAGTACTCATGGGGCAGTGAATTGCTCCCTCAATCTTGCACAAATCCAACTCCCATTTTTCTCTAACATCAACAAGAACAGTGTCATTATTACTCAGATAATTTTGAAATTCTTTGGGATTTAAGTCATCTATCATTTCAAGCCTCTTGTTATTTTTAATATTAGAATTATATTTTATTCTTAACAATTAAGTACGAGTAACTTAAATGGGTAAAATTTCATTTGTGAGTAAAGATAATGATGATATTTTTAAATTCCCCTGTGACTATCCTATTAAGATTTTTGGGTTAAATCAGCCTGACCTAAAGCAAACTATCTGCGCTATAGTTGAAAGCCATATCGGACAGCTTCATGATAATCAAATTACTACCAAAAAAAGCTCTAAGGGTAAATATGTTGCCATAACTGTAAGGATTATTGCAACAAGTAGAAAGCAACTTGATGCTATCAATCATGAATTGCAAGCTTCCCCTTTGGTTTCCTATCTTTTATAAAATCTGATGTTTGAAATACGCGATAAAGGTTTAACAGATTACGCCCAAACATGGGATGAAATGAAATCTTTTACCGAGTCTAGGAATATCGAAACTCCCGATGAATTATGGCTACTAGAACATAACAGCGTATTCACTCAAGGATTGTCTGGAAAGCCAGAGCATCTTCTCAAAGAAACTGAGATACTAGTAGTGCAGTCTGATAGAGGTGGTCAAATAACCTATCACGGCCCAGGTCAATTAATAATTTACTGCCTAATTGACATCAAGAGATTAGGAGTTGGAATTAAAAAAATGGTCTCTCTTATTGAGCAATCGATAATAGACCTATTGGTTGATTATTCTATTGAAGCTCATAAAGTTTCAGGGGCTCCTGGAGTTTATGTTGACGGCTCAAAAATTGCAGCACTAGGCCTCAAAGTTAAACAAGGTAGAACTTATCACGGCTTAAGCCTAAATATTGATATGGATCTCACGCCTTATAAGCTAATTAACCCTTGCGGTTATAGTGATTTAAATGTTACCCAAATGTCCAATCTAACGGATAATGCACTCAATATTTATGACATCAAGCTAAACTTATCTAATTATCTAAAGAACTATGTCTCAAGAACTTGAAATTAAAGCACTTAAAGGTGAATCTAAAATTAGTAGGCTTAAGATTAAGCCTGATTCTGAGAGAAAGCCATTAAAAAAACCAAGCTGGATAAGAATTAGGCACTCGGGCTCTAAAAAAGTTAATGAACTTAAAAAAACATTAAGGAGTCAAGAGTTATTTACAGTTTGCGAGGAGGCTCAATGCCCCAACCTTAGTGAATGCTTTAACCATGGCACCGCTACATTTATGATTATGGGTCAAATATGTACTAGAAGATGCCCTTTTTGTGATGTTGCTCATGGAAGGCCAAAGGCTTTAGATTCAAATGAGCCACTTCATTTAGCCGACACTATTTCTAAAATGTCACTAAAGTATGTTGTTATTACCTCGGTTGATCGAGACGACTTAAGGGATGGAGGTGCTGGCCACTTCAAAGAGTGTATAGATGCTATTAGAAGTAAAACTCCTAAAGTTAAAATTGAAATTTTAACGCCTGATTTTAGAGGAAGGGTTGAAAAAGCTCTGGATATTTTCAAAGACTGTCCGCCTGATGTTTTTAATCATAACTTGGAAACGGTGCCCAGCCTTTATCCCAAAGTCCGTCCTGGCTCAGATTATGAACAGTCATTAGACCTCCTTAAAAGCTTTAAAGAAAAACACCCTTCTGTTAAAACAAAATCAGGCCTTATGCTTGGTGTAGGTGAAACTGAAAGGCAAGTGATTGACGTTCTAAAGGACTTAAGATCTCATGATGTTGATATGTTAACGTTAGGTCAATATCTGCAGCCAAGCAAGCACCACCTTGCAGTTGAGGAATACATTACGCCTGAACAGTTTCAAAAATATAAAAAAATAGCGGATGACCTTGGCTTTAATCAAGTTGCAAGCGGTCCTATGGTTAGGTCCTCTTACCACGCAGACCTTCAAGCAAAAGGCGAGCTTGTTTCATAAAAACTTATAAATTTAAGAACTCATTCTTTGATTTTTATAACCATTTAATTCGATAAAAAGTATAATAATATTATGATTAAAACATTCTTTATAGCTCTCGCATTTTTCTGCATCATTGATGTATTTTGGATATATTTTGTTGCAACGCCAATGTACAAACATGAGGTTGCAGCTCTTATGGAGCTTAAAGTTGCTCCTGCAATCATGTTTTATATAATCTTCTTATTAGGCTTAATTTTCTTTGTTATTAATCCCAATCTTAGTAATACACTTTTAAATGTTTTTATGATTGGTGCTTTTTATGGGTTAGTAACTTATGGAACTTACGACCTTACTGTTTATGCAACTATGAATATCTTTAGCCTCAAACTAGTGGTCGCAGATATTCTATGGGGAATGATTCTATCTGGCTCTGTAGCAACCCTTACTGTATTTACTTCAGCTAAATTAAACTAGCTTAATTATGTCTATTGCATTTACTTCTGGCGAGCCCTCAGGAATTGGTCCTGACATAGCCCTCATATACGCCCAACAAGAAAGGCATGAAGATCTCCTGGTTTATGGTGACCCTGATGTATTAATCAATCGAGCAAAACTTCTTAATTTACCTATCTCCTTGAAGGAACATAAGACAAGAAAAGCAAACGAACTAAGTATTTATCCTATAAAAACAAAGTCAAGAGTTGAGCCAGGGAAGTTAAACCCTGATAATTCAGATTACGTACTATCTTTGATTAGGCTTGCAACAAATGATTGTATTAACAAGAATTGTGGTGGTATGTTGACTGGCCCTATCAATAAGGCTATCATTAATCAATCAGGAATCGAGTTTATTGGTCACACTGAGTATCTTGCTGATTTAACTCAAACTCCTAAAACTGTAATGCTTCTTGCAACAGATCAACTTAAAGTCGCCCTTGCTACTACTCATCTTGCCTTAAAAGACGTATCTAAAAATATTACAAAAGAATCTCTTATAAAAGTCATTACCATAATCCATAACGATTTTAAGTACCTAGGAGTCAAAAATCCGTCAATTCTTGTGTGCGGTCTTAACCCACATGCAGGTGAAAATGGATATCTTGGGGATGAAGAGCTAATAACAATCATTCCTGCTTTAAATTCACTCAAGAAGAGTGGTATCAATCTTATTGGCCCAGTTCCAGCAGATACTGCTTTTACGCCAGACTCATTAAAAAATGTTGATGTTGTTTTAGCAATGTATCATGATCAAGGTTTGCCTGTATTGAAAGCAAAAGGTTTTAAAAATGCAGCCAATATAACCTTAGGCCTTCCCTTCATTCGTACTTCAGTTGATCACGGCACAGCTTTAGATTTAGCTGGCACTGGTAATATTAGTCTAGGTAGCTTTAATGCAGCACTATCCTACTTCAAAACTTTAACTAACAATGCGTCACCAGCCTAGAAAAAGATTTGGACAGAACTTTTTAGTTGATCATCGAATTATCAACCAAATTATTTCAACAATATCTCCAAAAAATGATGACATCATTGTAGAAATTGGCCCAGGAAAAGGAGCGATTACTTTTCCTTTACTTGAATATTTAGATCACTTAAGTGTTATTGAAATTGATCGAGATTTAGTTTCTATGCTTGAATTAGAGGGACAAGAAAAACTAATCATATATCAGTCAGATGCACTTACATTTGATTTCAGCCAAATTCCTAATAAAATTAGGGTGATTGGAAATCTTCCATACAATATCTCTTCTCCTTTATTATTTCATCTTCTTAGCTATAGAGATCAAATTATTGATATGACTTTTATGCTTCAAAAAGAGGTGGTTGATAGAATAGTTGCACCTCCAGGAAATAAGACTTATGGACGTCTTAGCGTTATGATGCAAGCTTTTTATGAGGTTGAGTTAATGTTTGTTGTTCCAAAAGAATCTTTCGAACCTCAGCCAAAAATTGAATCTGCTATACTTTATCTGAAAACGAAAGAGCAGCCGCTAGTTAAAAACTCAAAACCTTTAGAGGAAATAGTAAAACTTGCCTTCTCCCAGCGAAGAAAAACACTAAAAAACTGTTTAAAATCTGTATTAAATCAATCACAAACTGAAATTGACTTATCTCAAAGAGCTGAAATGCTTAGCACTGAAAACTTTGTAACCTTAATGAATGACTATGAAAAACAAAATTGAAGTAAATGTAGAAGTAACCTACTTACCAGAGCAATCAAATCTAGTGAATAGTCAATATGCTTATGCTTACACAATTACCATTACGAATAATGGAGAGACTGGGGCTCAACTAAGAACAAGACGCTGGCTAATACAAGATGAATCTGGAGAAACTGAGGAGGTTATTGGAGAAGGCGTAATTGGACAACAACCCCACCTTTCTCCTGGTGAAAGCTTTAAATACAGCTCTGGAGCAGTAATTAGCACTGAAACGGGAACCATGAAAGGTTCTTACGGGATGATAAGCGATCAAGGACAAAGGTTTGATGCGGTCATTCCAGAGTTTACATTAAGCGAACCTTACACCCTTCATTAATACATATGGATTATGCCATTGGTGACGTTCAGGGTTGCTTTAAAAGCCTTAAAGGGCTATTAAATAAAATTAATTTTAATACTGATAGAGATCGATTGTTCTTCCTAGGTGACGTTGTTAATCGAGGCAATAACTCACTTGATACGCTCCGCTTTATTCAATCAAATCAAGACAACATGAACATGGTTCTTGGTAACCATGATTTTCATCTACTGGTTTGCGCATTAACTGTGCGCAAGCCCAACAAAAATGATACGTTCTTAGACATATTATCAGCTCCTGATAAAACTGTTTTATTTGACTATCTCCTTACCAGGCCACTTGTAATTGAGCATAATAATTCGCTCTTTGTTCATGCGGGAGTGCCGCCTCAATGGAGCAAGTCAGAGGTAATCAAAAATGCAGAGGTAGTTCATAAGAACCTTCAATCAAAAAATGTCAGTGAATTTTTATCCAAAATGTATGGCAACTATCCAAACAAATGGACTAGCAACCTTTCTAATGAAGAAAGATCTCGTTACACAATAAATGCCTTAATGAGAATGAGGTTTTGCAAAGAAGATGGCGAGCTTGAATTTGAGCATAAATTAAATATTGATAAAAATCCAGAAAATTTTAAAGCCTGGTTTTTGCATTCAAACCGCCTAATGGCTGATGAAGAAATATTTTTTGGGCACTGGTCATCTCTTAAAAATGTTGACTCTAAAAATATTTACCCTCTAGATCATGGGTGCGTATGGGGGGATAGGCTTACAGCTTATAATTTAACAAACCACAATTATATTTCACAAAAATCACTAGAGATTAATTAGGATGGCGCACTTCTCAGATTAATCGAACCCTCATAAACAAACTCTCCAGGACCAGTAAGATAGACTTTTTTTCCGTCATACTCAACCATTGCATTGCCGCCATTTAAGCGAACTTTTACCTTTGAATTAAGAAGACCAAGCCTAATTCCATGAATCACAGCTGCACAGGCACCTGAGCCGCAAGCAAGTGTCTCACCAACCCCTCTCTCAACAACCCTTAACTGAATTTCATCTTTACTTATTACCTTCATAAACCCAACATTAACGCCCTCAGGAAAGTCATTAGAGGATTGAATTTTTAATGCAGTAGAATCTATATCAGATATGTCATCCAAAATCAAAACAGCATGAGGGTTTCCAATTGATAAAGAACCAACTTTAAAACCTTCAACAAGATATTCATTGCTCTCTTCATTAGTTTTAAGGGGAATTATGGATGGAAGAAAATTTGGCTTACCCATCTCAACTCGAACAGAGTTATCATTATTGACCGTTAAAACCATAATGCCAGTATTAGTCTCAACAGAAAGTGGGTTCTTATAAGATAAATTTTTCTTTTGAATATAAAGAGCAAAGCACCTTGCACCATTACCACATTGGCTTACTTCAGAGCCATCAGCATTAAATATTACATAACGAAAGTCAACGCCTTTGTATGATGAACTCTCAACCATGAGTAATTGATCAAAGCCAATCCCAAAACGGCGATCAGACAATTTTCGAATCTCTTCAGTTGATAAACTGACATCCCCATCGATATTATCGATTATTACGAAGTCATTTCCTAGACCGTGCATTTTTGTAAAATATATCATGAGAATATTTTAACCGTTTGTATCGTGTTTTATTTGATTACTGCTATGTTAAAATCTTCGCAATAAGCTAATTAATAAAAATAATGAATATCCCCAGCAATATAACACTTAGTAAGGATAAAAAACTCCTTACTGTAACATTTGATGAGAGTGATTACCCTATGACAAGTGAATATCTTAGAGTTTACTCTCCATCAGCAGAAGTTCAAGGGCATGGCCCTGGACAGGAGACTCTTCAGCTGAACAAACAGGATGTTACGATTAAAACACTAGTTCCAATGGGAAATTATGCGATTGCAATCCATTTTAGTGATGGTCATACTACTGGAATTTACTCATGGAGTCACTTGTATAAGCTTGGCAGCAAAAAAGATGAGCTTTGGCTAGATTACTGTAAGCGCGTTGAAAATAACACTAAAAATTATCATGAAGTCCAAATTTAATCAATAAGCACTTTTAGTAGAATTTTTAGCGTTAGTTTGACAATATGATTGGTAATTTTGTTAAAATTGCTTTTAAATTTATTAGAACATATTAATTCAATTTATATAAATTAACTACTTTAGGTAAAAAAATGAAAAATAAATTAATTCAGTTATCAGCTCTTCTTTTCTTATTTTTTACAACACAATCCTTCGCCAATCCAATTAATAAAATTAATTTTATTGGGCTGAATAATACCTCTGAAAGCACTTTATTGTCCTTAATGCCTTTTGAAGCTGGTCAAAACTTTTCACCTTACGTGAGTGATCAAATCATTGAATCTCTATTTAAAACTGGGCTATTTGAAAACATCAGTATTGTTAAAGATGAAAAATCACTTGACATTACGTTAAAAGAAAATCCAACAATAAAGTACTTAGAAATTGAATTAAGCTCAGATTCTGCCTTTTCTGACTGGTTAAAAGGTGAAAAAATACACTTTACTTCTGAAATTTTAAATGAGCAGATTACTGAAAATGCACTTTCAGCAGGAAATATTTTTACAGAAAAAAAGCTAGAAGATTTTATATTGCTCCTTGAATCTGAATACTCTCAAGCTGGATATTTCAACTCAAAAATTATTCAAAATATTGAAATAGACACCCAAAATAGAGCTGGAATAGAGCTTATAGTATCTCAAGGAAACCGTGCCACTATAGATTCATTTGTTATCTCTGGCTCAGATAAGATTTCTGAAAAGGAACTTTTGAAATTATTTAAAATAGGTGAGCCTGATATGGCCCTAATAAATTACTTTACGAATAAAGATGATTTCTCCGATTCTAAATTAAGAAACGGAATTGAGATGATGACACAAACATATTTTGACACAGGCTATTTAGACTTTAAGGTTCTTGAAGTTAAGTCTAATCTTAATGAAAATAAAGAGAAACTTTCTATTAATATTGAAGTATCTGAGGGCATTCAGTATAAGCTAGGAGATGTTTCGTTTGAAGGAGAGCTTGGTAACATAAGTGAAAGCGAACTTAATAATACTGTTTCTATGTCAAAAGGTGACGTCTTTAACCGAAACCTCATTATCACTGATATTCAGTCACTTACAGACCTATATGCTGACCAAGGTTACGCTTTTGTAGATGTTAATCCTATTACGTCAGATTTTTTGGATTCTGTTGATATTAATTTTGATATCTCTTTAAACAAAAAAACATACCTAAATAGAATAACTATCACTGGAAATACTCGCACTCAAGATGAAGTCATTAGAAGAGAAATTGGAGTCTCAGAAGGTGGCTTATACTCTAGAAGCATACTTAAAAAATCTTTAATTAACTTAAGAAGACTTGGTTACTTCTCAGATGTCCAAATCTCAACTTCTAAAGTTGAAGGCATGGCTGATAAGATTGATATTAACTTTAATGTAGAGGAGACTCAAACTGGGTCGGTAAGCTTTTCAATGAGTCATAGTAATAATTATGGCGTATCTTTTGGTGCTGGAATTCAAGAAAAAAATATATTTGGATCTGGAAATACTCTTAATGCCGACTTTAAGATTGCAGAATCATTCAACAAGGTTAGTTTTTATTTTAAGAATCCAAATTATAATGATGAAGGTCATAGTGTAAGTATCGGGGTATTCAAAAGTGAAATCGATAATGATGATGTCGCGGCAAACTCCTATGAGATTGATGCAACTGGTGTTAGTTTTGGATACGGCCTTCCTCTTAGCGACGATACTAGAATTAATGCCAACCTAGAATACTCAAAAAATGATATCAAATGTAGCGCGCTTTTTGCAGGAACTGGCTATGAGTCAAGCCAGTGTGCTGTTCAAAGCAATGATGAACTTAAGGCAAATGTTGGTTGGAGTAAAAATACACTAAATAATTACATGTACCCAACAGAAGGCGCTAACAACTCGTTGAATCTAGGGGTATCTCTACCTCTTGGGGACTACAGAT
>Ga0209374_1002322_pt1 | contig 16491 bp, 8 predicted proteins | sample SaaInlLV_DNA_10m_FD_184683 | JGI IMG/M metagenome (GOLD analysis project Ga0209374, IMG submission 184683) | Marine microbial communities from expanding oxygen minimum zones in the Saanich Inlet - SI075_LV_DNA_10m (SPAdes) (version 2) | ecosystem: Environmental > Aquatic > Marine > Unclassified ...
GGTGTATTTGTAAACATCATCTGGCTTTTTTTCAATTTCTTGACAAGGAATCGCCACCCCCGGAGAATAGGCTAGCGCAAGGTCTCTTTGGGTTCGATAGCTTTTGGTGGGTACAACTTCCGTTTTACCAGGTGTGGGTTTGGCATGATAGATCAAGGCTTGCCTTCTTTGTTGTTTTTGATTCATTATCAAAATTTGGTTTTATAAAAATAAAAAACGTGAATTGGGAAATTCAGAATCAAGGTAAAATTAATTTAAATTTTGAGAGAGATGGAGAATCTATGGCTATAACTAACGATAGGGTTAGTTGTAATTAAAATAATTTTGGGTTTTTTGCAAAATGAATTGGGCTACTGATCTCCCTTGCCATTCCCCTTCATCGATTGCATCCATATAATGAATCCCTCCATAGAGCCTGGATATACAAGCTTCTGAAGCAGCCATTTTGAAAGATTTATACTTTCGGGTTTTGAGTCCATATTCTTTTTCAGTAGTGTCTCTAAACCTGAATTTTTCTCCAAAAATAACGGAAAGAATCTCTGCCGAAGAAGTTGACACTACACTGTGTCCTGAGACATATTCGGGAAATGGAGGGGTCTGTAATAAGGGGATCCATGTTTTGTCGATGTATTTGTTGATGACGGTTTCTGGTCTTATCCTATCTGATCGATACTTTTCGTCCCAACACGCTACAAAGGCATCGTGGAGTGAAGTAGCAAGAATGGTATGGGTGAAAATAGTTTTTTCAATCGAAAATCTCGCTTTTTTACAGGCAATTCCTGTAATACCCATCCAATGCCCCCCAGGAGAAATTTTCTTCAGACCAAACTCTAGGTGTCCAATCTGTGAAATGGCATAAGGATTACAATCCCAAAAGGCTGCGATTTCGTTTTTTTCTTTATCATTTTGTTTGACAACATCTCTAACTTCCATGGTCAGTTTGTAAAATTCCGATTGCTTATCTAAATCATATTTTACAGGTGGTTTGGTTAAGAACTGATCTGGTCGCTCTAAGAAAAAAGTCTTTATGGTGTTCCAATTGGGTTCTACCGGAGCCATAAAAGCAGGCTTGGTGGGTTGCCAGTACTGAGGTCCTCTTCTGGGTGTGTAACGTTTTAAATTGTTAAGTTGTAAAAAACCGTCTTCATTGGCATATCGAATGATGGCGTTGGCAAGTTTTTCAATATTTTGGATTTCATCTTTTTTTAAAAATGCACTCAACTCCTCCAAGAGAGGTTTTAGTTTTTTTCCCGAGGGCAAAAGCTTAGTAGCAGTATATACCAATGCGTAACGGTAGGACTTTGAAGGATTAACTATTGAAATCTGATTGGAAGTAAAACCTTTTATCTTTAATTTGCTAATACCCACAAAACTTGGATAATGTTTTTGATCTTGAGTGGAGAGTAATTCATAGGAAGCCAAAGTGGCATAGGCGTAATATCGAGCTGCAGCAACGGGGGAAGTAACATCGAAAACCATGACGTCAGTAATTTGCTTAAGGTCATCAATATAGCCTCGGGTCTGTTTGGCAGGACTTTGGCCGATAACTGTAATCACAAAACCACAAAGAAAACAAGTAAGAAAAAGCTTTTTCATCTTTTTAGTTTTTTTTAATATCGAGTATGATTGGATTGGAATTATTAATGCCCACAATCAATTTTTTACTCTCCTTGGTATTTAGCATTAGCAATGACCTAACTACTCCTTTAATGTTAATCTGAGTTTTAGAGTTGGGTATGTATTCAAACCCCCCTTTGCTGTCTCCTTTGAGAAAAACACCATAAGAGGACTCACATTTCCCAATCCTTACTCTGTTGTATTTAGTATTCCCAGCCAAAAGTAGGTCTTTGATTCCGTCTTGGTCAAAATCCTCTACAGCTATGGCATTGACAGAAGATAAATTCGCCTGAGTAGGTAGGTGATGCAACTTAAATTTTCCCTCTACATTTTCAAACCAGACGGTTTCTAAGAAATTGGCAATCCGTTTGGGTGCCTTTTCAATTTGGTTGGCAGAAAATATATCTTGTATTTCTTTATCTGCATATTCTTCATAAGTAACAAATTTTTTCCTCAGTGAAACAATTTGATCTGTCAACTCATCTCGAAGAACATTGGGATAGGACTTACCCTGAATGTAGTAACTCCAGATGGGATCAATGTAGCCATTGTTGTCAAAATCGTCATAAAACATTTCCATCGGCTCTTTAATTGTTGGTTTAAACTGGTTGTTGGTTCCCCAGTTCCCCATGACGATATCTAGGTCCCCATCATCATCCAGATCATTTACATTAATGGTATTCCACCAGCCATGTAGATTTTTCGAAAAGTAGGAGGCGGTTTTATCAATAAACTTATTATTTTCATAGCTGTATACTTTGGGATAAGTCCAGTCTCCTACAATGAGCAACTCTGGTATTCCATCTCCATCGAAATCCTTTACTTCTGCATCCGTAACTAGACCAAGGTCGTGGAGAAATTCAAATTCAGATTTTGCAAAATTTCCTTTGCCATCGTTGATTAAAAAAAGGGAGGGATCGGAAGCAGGAAATTCTGATTGCTTTACTCGAGTTCCGACAAATAAGTCTAAATCACCATCTTGGTCAAAATCCCAAGGGACAGCAACTGAACCTACAAAATTGTCTTTAGGGAGGTTTTTAGAAGGTAAAAATATACCGCGCTCATTAAAGTAAAAACGATCTTCTAGTACAATTCCAGCATTCTCAGCACCAAACCCTCCTGATACTAGGTAAAGATCAAGATCTCCATCTCCATCGGCATCAAAAAAACAAGCATTTGTGTCTTCAAATCCGCTGGATTGCTCCAAATAGGGTTGCCTTAACTTAAAGAACCTTCCCTCTATTGATTGAACAAGTATTACTGGGGCCTGACCCTCTGGTCCTCCAATAAATAAGTCATCAAGCTTATCATTGTTGATGTCTAATTTTTTGATTTTAGGTCCGTGATAAGAAACCATATAGGGTAATAGCGGTTGAACTTTAAAATCGTTTACCAATAGTTCCTCATGCTTGTAATTTAAGGTGTCATAATTGACATCAAATAGGGGTTGTTTAATGGGTTTCCACTTCTCGGCACTCTTTGACTTGATGATCTCCAAAGTCCGATTGATTGGAATCTTATCAGCAATAATTTGAGTTGTTAGATCGTTCCACACCACTCTGATGGAGTCAATACTTTGACTGCCCAAACCAAAATGAAGCGGCTCTATAACAGAGGACTGAAATCCATGAGTTGGGTTGAGTTCTCGGGTCAATTGAGCTCCTTTATCGGTATAAACCATTATTTTAGCTCCTATTGCATCACGATTTTTCACTTTTTGAATTAGCTTTATTGAGATATTGTTGCTATTTTCTCTTTTCTCGACCGTCAAGTTTTTAAATATTTTTGCCTTTTCATTCATACAATTGACAATAATTTCCAAATCTCCGTCATTGTCCAAATCGGAATAAATTGCACCATGGGAAAAGTCTTTTCCTTTAAACCCGTCTTGATCCGTTCTGTTCTCGAAAGAAAGGTCTCCGTTGTTGATGAAAAAATAATTTTGCAGGGGGGTTGAAGTTACCTCCTTTAACACTTCAAACATTTTTTTGTCAGATTTTCCCTCAATAAACTTCAAGCGTTCATTAATGTAAAACTTCATTACATCTCGATTGATCATGTCTCGACCATAACCGTTGGTGATGTACAAATCCAGGTAGCCATCGTTATTAAAATCCGCCAAGAGTGGGGCCCAACTCCAGTCAGTAGCAGAAATCCCAGCAAATTGACCAATATCACTAAAGGTGCCGTTGGCATTATTGAGTTGTAGCATATTCCTCATCGACTGATGATGGAATCCATTCTCGACCATGTTATTGTATAATTCGAAATTATCGGGGGAGAATAATAATTTTTGTCTTTTATTGTCTTCCGGAAGCATATCCAATGATATTAAATCAGAGTGACCATCATTATTGATATCACCAGCATCCACACCCATAGAAAAGTTAGAAATACTTGGGATTTGTGATTTTAGTTCATCGGTAAAAGTACCGTCTTGATTGTTGATGTATAGATAGTCTTGCTCAACATAATCGTTGGAGACATAGAGATCAGGCCAGCCATCATTATTGACATCTGTCACCACCGCTCCCAGTCCATAGCCAATCGGGTTGGAAATGATTTTGGCCTTTACCGTTACATCTATAAATCTATTTCCTATATTTTCATACAATCGATCGCCGGCATCCTCGTCTAATTGTTCTTTGACAAAGGCAGCGTCAAAATTTCTGTAAAGTTTGGTGTTGTGATTCATTACGAACAAATCCAAATCACCATCCTTGTCATAATCAAAAAAACAGGATTGAGAGGTATAGCCAAAATCGTCTATTCCATAGGAATTGGCTTGCTCGCTAAATGTTAAATTTTTTTGATTAATAAAGAGTTTATTTCTTCTGTTTTTTTGAGGATAATTTCCAGAATATGAGATATAAATATCTAACCAGCCATCATCATTGACATCGGCAAGCGCTATTCCGGTTTTCCAGCCTTTTTGGTTATTTAGTCCAGCTTTGATCGAAATTTCTTCAAACTTCAGATTGCCCTTATTAATGTATAATGCGGTATTATTTTGATTTGATGTAAAAATTAAATCTGTAAGTCCATCGTTGTTAAAGTCACCCGCAGCCACTCCTCCACCGTTGTAAAAATACTCATAGGTAACAATATTTTCTTCAAACGTTTCCTCTAGCTGGTTTGAAAAATGAATTCCGGATTGATCTGGCGGAACCAACTCGAAAGATTGGGCTATTGAGGATGCAACTGAAACAAAAATCAATATGTAAGTAAAAGTCAATCTCATTGAAAAAGTAAAAAATAGATTAACAACCTTCTAATATTACAAAAAAGAAAAGGTGGATAAACCACCTTTTCTAATTGATAAAAATAAATATTAATTATTTTCCTCCGTCCCACCATACTTTAGTGTCAAACTCGTCACCTCCCATTCTACTTAAAGCAGCAGCATAGTTTGAGGGATTAGAACTAATCTCATTTTCCCAGTATTTAAGTCTACGAGGAATGATATTGATTCCTTGATATCTGTTAGGATCGCTTGTAGGAGTTAGTGCAGGGAAACCTGTTCTTCTCCAGTTACTCCAAGACTCAATATCGTTCAACCAAGTAGCTGCCCAATACTCCTCACCGACCAATCTCAATTTATCAGCGTCAGAAGCTGAATCAAATCCTCGGCCAGTAATGTAAGCACTGATATCAGTGGCGGTAGTCGCAAAAGAGGCGTCAAAAGCAGTCCATGCGTTGATGGCAGCTGTAACTCCACTTGTAAACTTGGCAGAAGCATCTCCTGAGATCCATCCTTTTAGAATTGCCTCAGCAACCATTAATTCACTTTCAGCGTATGAAATTAGATAATAAGGATCTTCCCAATCCAAATATTTTAGATTTAGCATTGAAAACATCTTATTGGATTGATCTGTATAAGTGGCTTTTTGAGCAGCAGTCAAAGGCGATACATCTTGTACCATTGTTGCAGCAGTAAAGCCGTTAGGCATTCCAATTTGATCAGCTGGATTTGTGTTCCAAGTAGAAGAATCATCTGGGTCTCCAATTCCTCCGGAAATAATCATTAGTCGAGGATCGTTATTGGCTTTCATCCAATCTATAAATGTGGCTGAAATCTTACAGTCCCTTGAATATTTATAATTATTCCAAAGACCATTATTCAACCCATTACGGTTGGAATCTTGTGGCCCAGACAAGTGCTTTATAGTGCCATTGTCTTCGTTACTTGAAAATCCTCCACTATTGTAGGCCTCAACAAAAACGGACTGAGCTGTAGCAGCATCAACGTTAGACATTCTCAAGGCGACTCTCATCAACAAGGTATTGGCAAACTTTTTCCATTTGGAAACATCTCCACCATATATAACATCTTGTACGCCGAGAGCATCAGCGGATGCACTTAATTTGTCTCTACCGGCTTTTACATCAGCAACAATAGCAGAATAAACCTCCTGTTGAGGCTGATAGGCAGGGAACCAATTTTCATTGTCCTGTAATCCATATCCCGCTTGAGTATAGGGAATGTCTCCATAAATGTCAGTCATTCTATGCAAATCAAATGCTCTTAGAATATGAGAAACCCCATTCAGATTAACCCTATCTGTATCAGCAGTGGCTGCAATAACATTTGAGTAAAAACGGATTACGTTACCATATTGCGTCTCCATAAAAGCACCACTATACTGAGAACTGTAAAAGTACTTGTCACCCGAGAAATAAGATGCAGTAGAAGCAATGTGCTGAATCATAGGTGCTGCATAAATTGACAACGCACGTGTCATTTCATATTCACCATTAATGGCCAGTGTTGCTCTTGTGAACAAATACGAAGGATCCATATCAGTCACAGCATTCTTGTTGATATTGAGTTCTGTAAGTTCATCATTATCACAGCCAGTCAAAATCAACATTGAAAAAATTGCGGCTAAGCAATTTATAAGTATATTTTTCATAATTATTATTTTAAAAATTTAAAAGTTGATGTTCAGATTCAGCCCGATATTTCGAGTTTGTGGCATAGTAAAATATTCTAGTCCAGTACTTCCAGCGTCAGCTGAAAAGGCTGACTCCGGGTCAATATTATCAACATTTGACCATAAAAGAGCCAAGTTTCTTCCCACTAAAGCAAGGTTTGCTGACTCAATAAAAGTTCCTTCAAGCATTGAGCGAGGGAATGAATACTTTAATGACAGTTCTCTCAATTTTCCATAGGAAGCATCGTGCACCAAATTTTCGGTAATAGCACCATAAGACGACCAATAATTGTCAATTCTATCCACAGGTATTGTTTTATTGATCGCTGTGGAAGTTTCTGCACCTCCATCAAACAATAGTCCACTAACAGACATTGATCCATCTCTTCCCATTAAGGTATCTCTGTGAAGTCCCATCGAATAGGCTAGATTGTTGGTTCCAGCGAAAAGAACACCACCATCTCTGTAATCAACCAACAAGTAGAGGCTGAAGTTTTTATAGGTGAAAGTGTTAGAAAATCCACCGATAACTGGATGTCTTGTATAACCTAGTTTCTCAACCCCTGCTGATCTAACTGGATCACCATTAGTGTCATAGAATTTCTCTCCACTTGCACTGGTTCTGTGTTTGTATCCATAAAGAACACCAAGCTGATCTCCCAGTACGTGTCTTACTCTTTCTCCACCTCTTACTCTAGATTCTCCAAAGTTCAATAATTCAACAGGATCTCCAGCAGCAGTTACTCCAAGGTTGACCGCCTCAGAAGTGTTCTTAGCATAGTTGAAAGAAGCATCCCATGAAAAATCACCTTTTGAAATTAGTTGACCAGATACTAAGAGTTCAAATCCTTTGTTAGTTAATTCCCCAACGTTTACGGCAGTAGATCTAAACCCTGAAGTTCTTGAGATTCCAGCGTTTAGGATATCATTGGTAGTCTTTCTATCATAAACAGCTAAATCAACCTCAAATTTGTTATCCAAAAATCTAAGATTTGCTCCAATTTCAACCTCACTAGAGGTGTAGGGAGCTAAAGTTGGATTAGATAGAGTATTACTAGAGAATCCTCCAGTGTTAGCACCATTGTGCGGATTTCCAAGTGAATAGGTCTGAATCGTAGCATAGGGATTAGGGCCTCCGCCTCCAACTTGAGCCCATGAAGCTCTCACTTTTGCAAAAGAAATTACTGAGGGTAAATTCACCTTTTCACTAATGACTACACTCGTACCTACAGATGGGTAGAATAATTTGTTGTTACTAGGATCCAAAGTAGAGAATGTATCTTCCCTAGCTGTTAAATTCAAATAAATCCAATCGTCATATCCTACATTAACTGATCCAAAAATTGAGTTTTGTCCTGTTTCAGTAAAATTAAACCTTTTGGTTGGTGCCTGAACATTGTTCAAACTTCCAAAGAAAGGTACTACTAGATTATTTCCTCCAGCTCCTTTTGTTTCACTTTGGCTTCTCCATCCACTCACACCTGCAAAATAGTCTATTTCAAAGGCATCGAAACTGGTTTGACCACCCAAAATAAATTCAGCGTTGTTCTGATATACTTTTTGGAAAGTTTCGGTATAATCCCCAAAAGGTTTAAAAGCTGTTCCATAAGCTTCCGATGAAGCGTTGTCTCTGAAGGAAACGTCAGTACCAACTCTGGCTTGAGCATACAAGTAATCTGTAATGTCGTACTTCATTGTCAATGCACCAATGACTCTGTTGGTTACATCTTTTCTAACCCACTGATAGGCAGACCAATATGGGTTTGTAATAAATACGTTTCCGTTATGATTGATTTCATTACCATCTTCATTAGCACCTATTTTACCAGTGGAACCCATATATGCCTCCAATGGAACATTTAAAGGGGCAAACATTGCAGTAAAGTTTGTATTACCAGGAAGGTCAGATACTCTTGGTCTGTTAACACCCTCTTGGATGGTATAATTTATACTTGAATTGATTGTTAACTTTTCTAATTTGGAGTTAACGGATAGGTTTACAGTATTTCTATTAAATTTTGAATTAGGAATCATATCGTTGTTCCTTAAGTCAGAGATAGCAAGTCTGTAATTACCCGTTTCATTGCCCCCTGAAAAAGCAATAGAATTATTAAAGGTATAGGTTGGTTCATAAAAGTCTTTCATTTCATAACCCAAATCTGTGTAAGGTCTTGAAACTCCATCAAACTGAATTACATTGGTTCCGTCAAATTTCGGCCCCCATCTGTAGAAAGATCGGTCTTTGGCATCGGTAACGTTTGTAAATTTTTCACCGTCAACACCTTGACCATATTCTCTTTGAAAATCAGTTTGGTCAATAACAGTATCTACTGTAAAGTTGGAGTTGAAGCTAATTCCCATTCCCTCACGAGCTTTGCCAGATTTAGTTGTAATAAGAATTACACCGTTGGCGGCTCTTGCACCATATAATGCAGATGCAGTATTTCCTTTAAGTACAGTTAAAGACTCAATGTCATCAGGGTTGATGGAAGCAAGTCCATCTCCACTGTCATTACCTCCCCAAAGTCCAGCTTGACCGAAAGTACCTGATTCAATTGGAATACCATTAACTACGTACAAAGGCTGATCGTTTCCGGTTAGAGAGGATCCCCCTCTAATTGTTACTCGAGTTGATCCACCAGCACCAGTTGATGGAGAAGAAATACTTACTCCAGCAATTTTACCAGTAAGTGCGTTACCGATATTTGCGGTTCGCGATTCTTGGAATTTTTCTCCACCAATCTGCGTTACAGCATAAGAAAGCGTTCTTTTGTCTCTAAGGACACCTAGAGATGTTACAACAACTTCATCTAACAAGTTGTCGGGTTGGAGACTGATACTAAATTGAGCGCCATCAGCAACTTTAACATTTTGAGTTTCGTATCCAACAAAACTAATTGCAATGGTGTTACCGTCTGATACACTGATTGAATAATTTCCATCAAAGTCAGTAGTAGAACCCTCATTGGTCTCAAGAACAACTATTGTAGCTCCTGGAAGAGGAACACCTGATTCATCTGAAACGGTTCCATTAACCGTTCGTTGTGCAAATAAAACACCCCCTAATAGCAGGCAAGTGCTTAAAAATGCGAGTTTGATTGTTTTTTGTTTCATAATGTTTAATTTGGGGTTAAAAATAAAATAAATAAATTTAAATAATAAAGTTTTGTTAATTTTTTTCAATCAGGATTTAATTAATGCCTCTTACAGGAAATTTCTCAATTAAAATTCATAGAATAAATAAATAAATTCTTTATTCAGAATCAGCCTTATTCATTTATAGAATTTAATATTTGGAAATCAAATTCATAATTTATTCATCAACTGGAGCCGATTAAACCATAATTTAATTGATGTTAATATTGTGTTAATATTGACATTTAATGTATGTTAAAAAATGAAAAAAAGTTTTTAAAAAACTTTTAGGGTTAATTGGTTAAAAAAGTAGCCTAATTCATCAAAAAATGATTTTTTGATTAGAAACCACCAAATTTTTTAAGGGTTTCCGTAAAGATCTACAGATAATTTGTGAAAAGGATCGAAAAGACAATCTGAAAGTAGAGCAAAATCTCCTCTTGGCATAATCCCCTTAGGTGTATCTTCGATATCTAAAATCTTTTCCAATAAGTCTTTATTTGATCCATAGTGTTGGGATCTTTTGGGGTGAAAAGTCTTATAAGTTTGGAGAAACCAAGGAATTAAATCTTGATATTTTAGAGACTCTGGAGTGTCAAATGATAAATATTGAGACAAAACTCCCTTTGCATCATTAAAATCAGAATTTGAGATTGGCTTTTCAGGAAAAAACCAAGTTTGATTTTCCCAACCCACATTCATTCCAGTACCTTTCAAAATACCCGTAGCTCCTATACGTTGATAGACTTTAAAACGGGGGTGATCCTTCGGGACGTCTAAGTAAGGCAAAAGGTATCCTCCAGCTTCCAATAATTGGCTTTGTACTTTCCTAACCTCTAATTTTGCTGGGGAAATATTTTCCCTAATACTCAATGCCGCCATAACTCCTGCAGCCTGACCAATTTGTATAACAACGGGTTGCAAGCGGGTGGTTCCATTCACGATATTGGTGACCGAAATGGATTTTTCAGCCACAATAAAATTCTCAATATTTTGTGGGATTAAACACCCCATTGGCAAGTTGTAAGAGGGAACGGGATAAAAATGAAGTTCGGGTAACTGTGCTGCATTGGGATGACTTTCATGATGATGATCCACAGGATAGTCTCCAACAGCGATCCCCGTTCTGTAAAGGGGCTGTGACTGCTCATAAGGTTGGGCAATATGATTGACTGTCAATGTAGTAAGCCCTTTAATTCTCCTTGATTCTCTGTGATAGGGGATCAAAGGGAATCCATCTTCTGTGGGAAACTCCCGTTGGGATAGCCCATAGGTATTGAAACCCAATTCAGTTTGTAAATAATACAAAAACTGTAGGGATTTCAATTTGGCTTTTTCAAAGGATTTGGTTCGCTCTTCCGGGGTTTGTTCCACCGCATTAACATAATAGTCATTTCCGTTAATCGGCCAATTGATCATCACTTTGCCATTTGGCAATCGCCCATAAGACAACAAACTGTCCTTAGGCCACAAGGTTCTGTTCATGGATTCCTTTTGGCAGTTGTCACTTTCACTACTGCAATAAAAGAGCTCTGGATCATAAGCCTCAGGTTTCTCAATGGTCATGTCTCTGCCGTAATCCTCTAAAATCATCACATAAGTCAAATCCTGAATGACATCATTTTCCGCCTCTGGAGCAATGTCCTCGCCATGTGTTACTTTACTGTCCATTCCCACATCGTATGGCACCCCCACTTGGGCTGCGATGTCTCCTAATTCGGTAGCGTCGATTACAATCTTAGCGTGGAGTATAAACTTTTTTTCAAGGGCACTCACCTCAATTTTCCAACCCTTATCTCTTTTTTCAATGTGGGTTACCCTTGCTCCAAAATAAGGGGTAATTAAGGATTCATTTTTGACCATGTTTTGGAAGATTTGATTTCCAACAGAAGGTTCAAAAAGATGATTGCTCACCCAACCGGTTTGTAAAGCCTTTTTACTGCCATAGCGGTAGATCAAACTGTCGCGGAATTCCCCCCAAATACCCGAAGGTAATTTGGTATTACCGTCCACTGCACTGACACCAGCAGCAGTAAGCATTCCCCCCAACCATGGCCCTTCTTCCAACAAGGTCGTCTCTGCTCCTTGTCGTGCTGAAGAAATTGCGGCAGCAACCCCACTGGTACTTCCTCCAATGACCAAAACATCGGTCTCCAACTCGACTTTATCACAGGAGCAAAATAAAACTAAAACAATGGCCAAAAAAAAGTTTAAAATCCTGTTCATATCTTATAATTTTTTGGAAATATCATACAGTTGATACAGGGCCCGAGGAACGTGAAAACAACCTTTCCATTTCCCTCCTTTCAAGTGAAGTAAAACCTCCCCAGATCGATTCAAATATCCAAACCATTCTCCTCCTCTTTTGGGGTCTCTGAAATGGCTCCAAGTGTATTGATGAATTTTTTCAAACCATTCCCAGCAGGCTTTGGAACTTGTCAATTGGTAGCCTTTTAGGAAACAAATCATGGCTTCCAAATGAACCCACCACAGCTTTTGATCCCATTCTAATTGCTGCGGGGGATGTCCATCGGCATCTAAAAAATAAAAAATCCCTTCATGTTCTTCGTCCCAACCCTTTTTGACGATAGACAAAGCCATCTTCACTGCCCTATCAATCCAGTCCTTTCGATTCAATTGAACCCCCAAATCCATTATGAACCACATGGCCTCCAAGCCGTGTCCCGGATTGACCAAGCGCCCGTCGAAAGTATCTGAAAAAGCCCCATCTGGAGAAACATTTTCCAATATTACCCCTCTTTCCTCATTCCAAAAAAGATCAAATATTTCGTTGACACAATCCTGCATGCGTAGCTCTTTTTCATCCGCTCCAACCAAGTCCCCCAGTTCATTGTATAGGTTGCAAAGAATCATGGGCAAGGCAAAGTTTTTCAACCCCCGTGTATTGGGGTATGACTTATCCCATCTCCCTTTGGGTTGATCTGACCTTTCTGTAATTTTTTTCAACGTCTGCTCAACTGCAGTTTTGTATTTTTCCTCTCCCGTAATGCGATGCATTTTCCCCATGGCCATACATGCAAAAGTGTAAGAAAAAATATTGTAGGGAACCACCAAAGGCTGTCCATCCCTTTGTAAGGAGAAAAACCAATGGAACGACCCATCATGCCCATTTTTTTCCAGAAAATCGGATCCAGACTGGGCCATTTTCAACCATGATCTTTTTTTTTCTAGACCGTCATACAAAGTGGCAAACATCCACACTTGACGGGCTTGTAACCAAACGAATTTATCGGTATCAAAAACCTTATGTTCAGCATCAATACAGCTAAAAAACCCTCCATACTCTTGGTCAATACTGTATTTCTCCCAAAACGGAATGACCTCTTGGGTCAACTCCTTGAAATACAAATTTGCAAGAGCCTTCTGTTTCATTTTTTTTCGTTTAAATATTCCATATAACGGAGATAGAGATGTCCCGCTTGCAAATAGGCCGATTGTGGACTCATAAAATGAGAAAATTCAAAAGTGATGGCCTCCGAAATTCCCACCCGACCAGCCGTCTCTAGTTTATATCTCAACTTGTCCCATTTGATGGGTAAAAACTTGATGGGCATATCCCGATCAAAAGTCTCTGAATTGATCCAAGAGGTCATTTGATTTTGATCCGCCAGTGATTTGTTTACATTGATAAAATCTTCCAATTGGTCGTAATCCACATGACCATCTTGAAAGGCCACTATATCGACACTTTTTTGGATTCCCTTAAAAATAGACTCCCATGTTTTGAAATGTTCATCCAAACTTATGGATTTTTCCCCACGGCTTTGATTGGTGTATTGCGAGAGATTTTTAACCCCGTCAATATAGGGGGAAATCAGTACAGGAAGCCCCCCAGAAACCTGCTTACAATACTGACCCAACCCAGCGTATAAATCAACGATTCCTCCAATGTTTTTATTACATTCTTGAGACAAATACCACCCTTTAAAAGCCTTGCTCTTTCCATAAAACTCCCATACCTCATCGATGACTTTGCAGTTGAGCCTTACCTCCTTTTCATAAGCTCCCGTAGTCCAATATTTTCCGGAATCATACAAGCCAAAATAAAAATCCATATCGTTCTCTTCGCTCAACCGCAGGAACATGGACACAAGATCAGTGTAGGGAGGAATCGCCTTTTCCTCTGTGGTCAAAACCTTAGAGGGGTAGGTAATCCAGTTTTTATAACCACAACGGATCAAAATCACTTTGTCAATCCCTGCAGATTTCATGTGTTTGAAATCTATAGACCATTCTTTTTCACCCCAGTTATGATGGGGAATGTCATGACTGATTTCATCCAAAAAAGTACCTTTGATCAAAACTTTATTGGTCATATTAAATTTCTTCTTTTTTTAAAGGGTCATACCAAAAATACTTTAAAATCAAAGAGGTAATCGCAACCACTCCAAGAGATAGAGCCAAAGCATCCCACATTTTGATCATCAAAAAGATCGGCCAAACCACCAAGGCCATTTGCCATACGATTCCAATCACTACATTAAACATATCTCTCCCAAACATCCGATTGGGTAAAAAAGCGGGATCATCTTTTTGGACTTCCAATAAAACGGGTTTCCAAAAACCCCAAGGTCTTACACTCTTATAAAAATTTTTAAGCACTTTGATATCATCTGGTGGTGATAGGTAGGAACCGAGTAAACAGCCAGCTATTGAAATGACAAAAATGATGGGAAAAAAGTAAATGTCAATCCAGTCTCCAAAAAAGATAAGCTTGGCGGTAGAGGCCAAAAGTCCTGCCAGCATACCCCAAAAATAACCGTAACCGTTGAAGCGCCACCATACCCACTTCAGAACATTGGCAGCGGTATAGCCTCCATACAAAGAAGCTGTAATCCACAAAGTAATGGCATTGAGAGAAGCGGCAAAAAAACCAAAAAATACTCCGATCAAGACCAATAGAAAGGAGGATAAATAGCCGTAACGGACATAAGTTCTTTCGGACTTTCCGGGCAATAAGCTGTTTTTTAGAAGGTCATTGGCAATGTAGGCGGGTGCAGCATTGATTACGGCTGCAAAAGTCCCCATAAAAGCGGCCATCAGTCCCGCCAAAAGAAGACCTTTCAGACCAGCGGGGAGAAAGGATGCAATAGCATTAGGAAGAATGGTTTCAAAATCGATCTGGGGATTGGAGGCCATATCGGGGGTAAGGAAAACGATGGCCAAAACGGCAAAAGCAGCAATCATCAGATAACGAGGGGAGAACAAAACCGCAATAGTGAAACCACTCATTTTGGCAGCTTCAAAAGGAGTTCTCGTCGAGAGTAAACGCTGCATATCATAACCTGGAACGGGACCAGCCAAACTAGAAAAAAAACCTTTGAATAACATCATCATAAAAAGTGCCCCTATAAACTCAAAACCATCTGTTGCTATTTTACCATTGAGTTGAGGGAGTGAAGCCGACCAGTCCAAATCCATCTTCCACCCAAAAAATAGCTCTTCCCATCCTTTGGGCACCACCTCCATTATGTCAGTATAGCCTACTGCATTAAATGCAATCACCGCAATGGCGATACTGGAAATGGTCATGATGATGTATTGAAAAACTTCTGTCGCCACCACACTCATCATACCCCCTCTAAGGGTATATAAAGTGGTAATTCCAACTATAATAAGGGCATAAACATTTTCTGAACTGATCGATAGGAGCGAATGATTCACGGTGAGATCCCATGGAAAAATGGCAGCACAAAATTTACCGATGCCTTCAAAAAAATAGGCGATAAAGCCAATGGCTCCAATGACTGCAAATACAATGATGATGTTTTTGGACAGTGCGCCTCCCCTACCACTAAAACGGGTGAGAATCCATGAGGCTCCTGTCATCACATTGGAACGTCTGATCCATACCGCCAAAAATATCATCACAAAAACCTGATTCCATACCGGCCACAACCAAGGAATCCAAGCACTCTTCAGACCATAGACAAACAATAGAGTTACCGTCCACATGACTCCTGAAATATCAAACATTCCGGAAGCATTGGATAAGCCCAAAAAGTACCATTTGATTTTATTTCCACCCAGAAAATATTGATCCAGGTTGTTCCTCGCCAACTTAGAAATCCAAAATCCTACCCCAAGAACAATCAAAAAATAGGCAATGATAATGGCGTAGTCTAATCCGCTGAGATTCATGATCTTTTAAAATTTAATTTAGTCTAAATGACCTCCCTGGGTTTTCCACTCTAAAGGTTTCAATATAGCCCCTGTCTTGGAGGGTAATATAGGCGGTTTTTCCATCCGAACCCCCAAAAGCGATATTTGAAGGTTTTTTACCTTTTAGCTTAACTTCTAAAAGTAATTTTCCTTCGGGGGACAATTTTGCCACAGTGCCTTTTCCGTGTCGGGTGACATACAAATTTCCATCTACATCACAACGCATACCATCCATTCCAAAATCCTCAAATTGATGGAACAACCTTTTGTTAGAAATATTTCCCTCAGCATCAAGGTCGAAGGCCCAAACACTCCTTTGAACACTTTCATTGACATAAAGTGTCTTTTCATCAGGACTAACCTCTACCCCATTGGTGGTTCCCATATCATTTGCCAAAAGATGAAATTGATTGTTTTCCACCTTCCATAATTGACCCGTACTTTGATTCCAATTGGGATCTGAGGCAAACATCCTACCGTTAGCACATATCGCCAAATCATTCGGCTGATTCAGTAATGAATCGTGCGCATAAACGCTCACAGCTTTGGTTTGAATGTTCACTTTCAAGACATTATGCCCTGTATAGTCTGCCAAGAACATACTCTGGTCTTTACCAAAACG
>Ga0209374_1002327_pt1 | contig 16450 bp, 16 predicted proteins | sample SaaInlLV_DNA_10m_FD_184683 | JGI IMG/M metagenome (GOLD analysis project Ga0209374, IMG submission 184683) | Marine microbial communities from expanding oxygen minimum zones in the Saanich Inlet - SI075_LV_DNA_10m (SPAdes) (version 2) | ecosystem: Environmental > Aquatic > Marine > Unclassified ...
TGTTCAGATTAGTGGCTATATAAACCCGTTTGTATACATTTTATTTATCATGTTACTCCCTCCTAAAATGCCAAAAGCAATTGTATTAATCTTGGCATTTATTATGGGATTTACAATCGATGTTTTTTCTGACAGTTATGGCATTCATTCATCAGCAACTGTTTTGTTAGCCTTTTTACGCCCAAAAGTATTAGCATTAGTTTCGGTTAAAGGAGGGGAAGACCTGGAAGCAATTGGTATTAAACAACTTAGAATTAATAGATTCTTTACATACTCAGGTATTCTGTGTTTAATTCACCACTTCACCCTATTCTACCTAGAAGCTTTTCGGTTAAATGAATTTTTCGATACATTTTTACGTGCATTATACAGTAGCGTTATCAGCATATCAATGATGATATTGATTGAATCACTATTCTCTAATCAAAAAAGCAGATGAATAGGAATAAATATAAGGATCGGAGACTTTTCTTTTATTTTTTATTTGGAGTAAGTATAATTATATTATTGCTGCGACTGATAAATATCCAAATCATTGACAGTTCATATAAATTATCGGCAAACAACAATGTTATTAAAGCAGTAACGCTTTATCCTGAAAGAGGTTATATATACGATAGAAATGGTACGCTTTTGGTATCAAATCAAAGAGCATTCGACCTTATGGTTATACCCCGACAGGTTAAAAAAATGGATACACTAACCTTCTGTCGTATCATTGATATAGAAAAAGACTATTTCGATAATCAATTAGATAAAGCAACGCGATATTCAAGAAATAGAGCTTCAATATTTATAAAGGAGATTTCTAAACAAACCGCTGCTAAAATACAAGAACAACTTTATCAGTTTTCAGGTTTTTACTTACAGGAAAGAACCATGCGAGAATATCCGGAAAAATCGGCGGCTCATTTATTGGGTTACGTCAGCCAGGTTCCGGATTACATTCTCAAAAAAAACGATTACTATAAAAAAAATGACAACTTTGGAATGACTGGGGTTGAGAATTCTTACGAAAAAGACCTTCGTGGGACCCAAGGTGTTAAATATGTTATTCGCGACGTATGGAATGCTCCGAAGGGAAGTTTTCAAAATGGGAAATATGACAGTATTGCTGTTAACGGCAAAGACTTAGAGCTAACTATAGATAATGAAATACAAAAATATGCAGAACAATTAATGCAGAATAAAAAAGGAAGTATTGTTGCGATTGAACCAGGTACTGGAGAAATTTTAGCTTTAGTAAGCAGTCCATATTACGACCCAAATTTATTGATTGGTCGATCTCGATCGCCAAATTTTAACCGCATGTACAAAGACGCAAACAAGCCTCTATTCGATCGGAGTTTATTAGCAGAATACCCTCCCGGATCAACCTTTAAATTACTCAATGCGCTTATTGGTTTACAAGAAGATGTTATCTATTCTGGAACTCGTTTTTCATGTGATATGGGTTGGCGTTTTAGCCCAAAATTAAAAATTGGTTGCCACGCCCACAGTTCCCCTCTCAATCTTACTGAATCAATTGCTCAATCTTGTAATGCATACTACTGTAATACCTTTAGGCGCATTATTGAAAAATATAATAGCGCAGAAAAAGGTTACGATAACTGGAGAAATCACATCTTAAGTTTTGGCTTAGGAAACTTCTTAAATAATGATTTATACACCGGAAGAAAAGGAAGGGTGCCAAGTGTTGATTTTTACAACCGACAATACGGAAAAAAGAGATGGAAAGCACCAACTGTGATATCTCTAGCCATTGGTCAAGATGCTTTAGTGATCTCTCCAATCCAAATGGCAAATATGTGTGCAGCTATTGCCAACCGCGGACACTACTTCACACCTCATATTGTTCGTAAAATAGATGGAAAAGCACTCACCGACAGCACTTTCACAGTTGCAAAACAAACCTCAATTGACGAAAAACACTTCAAGACCATTATTCATGGTATGGAAAAAGTATATACGGGTAAATATGGTACAGCAAAAACCGCTCAAGTAAAAAATATAGAAATATGTGGGAAAACAGGTACTGCAGAAAATTCTCACGGTGAAGACCATTCTATTTTCATTGCATTTGCACCAAAAGACAAGCCTCAAATTGCTATTGCAGTATATATTGAAAATGGAGGTTGGGGCTCTACTTGGGCAGCACCAATAGCCGGTTTAATAATTGAAAAATATCTAACTGGGCAGGTTAATAATACTGAAAGAGAACACTTTATTCTAAGTGGAAATCTAATGGATAAAGAGAATGAGAAATAATAAAAGTTTATTTGCAAATATTGACTGGCCATTAGTTTGTATTTACTTACTAATGTTATTCTTTGGATGGCTAAACATATATGCAGCAAATTATGGTGAGGGCATACATGACCTCATGACAATGACCTCAGAACCTGGGAAACAACTTTTCTGGATTGGCACTTCCTTTATTTGGATTCTCCTCATTATCATTCTCGATGGTAAATTTTATACTACTTTCTCTTACCTAATATACATCCTGATGATTTGCCTTTTGATAGGCGTACTGTTAGTTGGTAAAGAAATAGGTGGCGCCAAATCATGGTTCGATCTTGGGAGTTTTAGTATGCAACCATCAGAATTTGCAAAAATTGGAGCTTTATTGGCACTTAGTAAGTTTTTAAGTCAGCTGAATGTAAATCTGCAAAAAAAGACAACTCAAATAAAGGCATTTTTGATTATTGCGCTTCCAATCGGTTTAATTCTGCTTCAACCAGATGCAGGTTCAGCAATCGTATTTACATCTCTTTTACTGGTATTATTTAGGGAAGGTATTTCTAGCACTTATCTTATTGTTTCGGGTAGTGCAATAGTTTTATTTATCATTGCATTAAAATTTGAGACCCAAACTACAATGCTTATCGTGATGGTGATGTCAATTATTTTGGGGTATCTTCTCAAAAAAAACAGACAATCAATTAAGCCAGCTCTTATTGGTTTAGTTTTAGCTTTAGGCTTTACACAATCTGTAGATCATATTTACGCTGAAGTTCTACGTCCACACCAAAGAAATAGAATTGATCTTATCTTGGGTAAAATTGAGGATATACGTGGCGTAGGATACAACCTTCACCAATCTAAAATAGCGATTGGTTCTGGCGGTTTTTTGGGAAAAGGGTTTATAGGTGGAACCCAAACTAAATTTAATTTCGTTCCTGAACAAAGTACCGACTTCATATTTTGTACCATAGGAGAAGAATGGGGTTTTATAGGTTCAATAATAACAATTGGTGGGTTTTCATTATTGTTGTTTCGGCTGATTATATTAGCCGAAAGACAGCGCTCTGTTTTCAGTAGAGTATTTGGATATGGCGTTGCCTCTATCTTATTTTGTCATTTCTTCATTAATATCGCCATGACTATTGGGATAATGCCTGTCATAGGAATCCCTCTTCCATTCTTTAGTTATGGTGGATCTTCTCTGTGGGGGTTTAGTATTTTACTCTTTATCTTTATAAAATTAGATGCTTACAGAATGGATATTCTTCGCTAAATAAAGCTAAGAAATGGCTTTTTTCAAGGATAAAGCCAAGCGTTTGAGCAGATGGCCTTTTCTTCCTTTAGTAGAGCCTTTTTTGTAACCATCAAACCAGAGTTTGGTATAAACAAAAGCATATCCTGCACAGGTAATGTGATCAATTTGGTTTCCAACCTTGCGAAGATATAACTGTTTACTCCCATTTTCCTTCATCACATTAAATGCTGTTATAGAGTTTTCTTTTAGAACTCTTTTATCCCCAACACAATAACAAAATTGTGTTGGAACATCTGTTTTCCAATCAATTAAATTGTTTTCCTCCAATGCCAGTTTAAATTTGAAGTTTGGATTGTTTAAGTACTGATCAACCAAATAGGGCTGCACCACATCTACAGGTATTTCAGGCAAATAATCATTAATCTGAAAAAGATCTAGTTTACCTGTATACAATTTCGGAATAATAGTATCATAAGGTGCTACAAAAAGACTAGATGGATCATTATCTGTAATCTTATAAACCTCGTTATATGACATTAACAAGTAGGGCAAGTATGAAGGGTCGGGGAATGGGGAAAACATAACCGAAGACTGCGCTCCCGACATGTCATAAGAACCAGACATGGGTGATGATGCTGTAATCTTAATTTCTGGGAAGGTCTCCTGTAGCTTTTTATGGGTCGCCAAACAGGCATGTCCCCCTTGAGAATATCCAGTAAGATAAAGCTGCTCACTTGTTTTTTGATTTAATTCTGCATTAAGCTGCTGGACAGCAAAATACATGTCAATAGCTGCATCAGCTTCTGAGTTTGAATGCTGATAAAGATGTGATTTATCGCCTTTACCTAAGCCAATATAATCGGGCATAATAACCGCATAACCATCCGCTGAAAACCCAGCACAAATAGCTTTTTCTAGATAAATATCGTAACTCCGTTCGATCTTTATTTGTGTGCCATGATGATAAATAAGTTGTGGAATAGAAACTGTATTTGTTACAGGTAAAAAGTACAATCCCGAAGCATTTATTTTAGTACCATCGTGCCACTTTGTTGAGTAAATAACTTCATATAAATCAATAGAATTTGAAATATTTACGATAAACTCAGGCATCCCATTTGCTTTCCATGCCTTTTTTAAATCGGATTTATTTAGACTAGAAACTTTAGTATATGAAATAAGTTCTTGAGAGTAAGATGCCGAAATACTTAAAAAAAACAACAGTGTGCCAAAGAAATTTTTATGAATCAAAACATTAAATATTTAATTAACTACAATATGCAACTTATTCCTCAAACATTCTAATTTTCAGACAAATAGCTCAAAAAACACATCTTAATTAGGTAAGGAATGAGTCAATAAATTGCAAATCTAAAGTACTATAGCATCGAGAGTTTGTGTAGAAACAGTGTGGTAATTATCTCGAGCTTTTTTATAAATTCTCTTGGCCTTTTCTGGATCATTTTTATATAAAGCTTCGTATAGAGGTTTTAAAAACTTTCTTCTTCCGACTGTCAATAAAAAACCTTCTAAATCTTTATCAGCTTGCGTGTAACCGGCAGGAATTGTAAGTTGAAACCAAGCATTTAATACTTCAGAATTTCCACTTGAAGTAAATCCAAAAGCCTGATCAAGTTTCTTTAAATCAATTCGATCTAAATCTTTAGGTAAATGCCTCAAAAAATGGAGCCACTCATGCGACGACCACCCTTGAGTTTTAATATTTTCTAATGGGTAACCTTTTATAAAAGATTTAATAGCTCCCTCTACTGCATCAAATTTGATGGAATTTACTTTAGGGCAATTATCGGGAATTCCTGAGCTATAAACCCACTCTTCAAGGCGAATTTTCTCCTTTAATTTCGGTTGGCTATTTAATAAATTATTATTGATGTAAGTCACAAAAGCCTCAGTGTCCATAACTTTAAAAGCATGGGTGGTAAAATACTTTTTTAGGAAAAAATCAAACTGTTTCCTGCCAACTGTTTCTTCAATCAATCTAAGTAAAAAGAAGCCTTTTTCATAAGCAATATCTGTAAGCCCGTCATCAGGATCACGACCTGTTAGATCTAATTTAAGGTGGGTGTCTTTATGAGAATGACCTAATGCTGAAACTTCATGCTCAAGGTCTTGCTTCCCTAATAAAGCAAGCATATCAGCATATTCCCTTCCCTCTAACTTCTCCATAATGCGGCGTTCAAAATAAACAGTAAAGCCTTCATTAAGCCAAAAGTCGTCCCAGGTTTTATTGGTCACTAAATTACCCGACCATGAATGTGCTAACTCATGTGCTACAAGAGAGGTAAGTGAACGGTCGCCGGCTAAAATGGTAGGAGTAACAAAGGTTAACCTTGGGTTTTCCATTCCTCCGAATGGGAAACTGGGAGGTAAAACCAACATATCATAACGGTCCCAAGCATACTTACCATACATCTTCTCCGCAATAACTAACATCTTTTGAGTTTCACTAAACTCATAACTTGCCTTTTTAATAACACTCGGTTCTGCATATACACCAGTTTGTTCCCCTAAAGATTCAAAAACCAAATCTCCCACACCTAGAGCCATTAAGTATGCAGGAACAGCTTGATTCATTTTGAATTTATACACACCATCTGCTCTTTTTTCTGTTGGATTTTCAGCACTCATTATTGCTAACAAATCTTTAGGCACTTTTACTTTAGCTGTATAACTAAAGCGAACGCCTGGAGAGTCTTGACAGGGCAGCCAAGTTCTAGCAAGAATAGCCTGAGATTGAGTAAATAAAAATGGGTGCTTCTTTCCAGCAGTTTGTTTTGGATTAAGCCATTGTAATGCTTTAGCTTCAGTACCCGTTTGATAATATATTGAAACGGCTTTCGTGTCTTCGTCAATATCTATAATTAAGGGCTGACCTAAAATAGGATCTTGATCTCCTAAGTGAAAAGAACTCTCTTTATTATCTATAGTCACCTTGTTTATTTCAAGACCATTAACATCTAAAACAAGTTGATTATGACCAGTTAAATTTTGAATCTCATAACGGGCTTCACCGGAGATGATCTCTTTCTCAAAATCAACTTCCACATCTAAATCCAAATGAGTTGTTACCACATGGTGTGGTTCTGAAAAGCTATGCAAATCAACACGCAAGTCTTCTTTTGAATTACATGCTGATATAAACAGCGCAAAAAGTACAGTTATTATCTTATTCATGGGTCTTTTTTTACTGAAGACTAATGTAGTAAATACTTTTATTTTAAATGATCTGTAAGCTCATCATATCTAAAACAATCTATCGTATGGTCATTTACCATACCGGTTGCCTGCATATGTGCATATACTATGGTAGAGCCAACAAATTTGAAACCTCGTTTTTTTAAGTCCTTACTGAGTATGTCTGAAATCTCTGTTGTGGCCGGAAGCTCTTTCGTTGTTGCCCAATGGTTTTGAATGGGGGTTCCGTCGACAAAAGACCATATATATTTATCAAATGAGCCAAATTCTTTTTGTACTTCCATGAAGGCTTTCGCATTACATACTGCAGCCCTAACTTTTAATTTATTTCTTACAATGCCAGTATCTTGAAGTAATTCTTGAATTTTACCCTCATCATATAAGGCTATTTTATGATAGTCAAAATGATCAAATGCATTCCGAAAGTTCTCTCTTTTACGAAGTACTGTGATCCAGCTTAATCCAGCTTGAAAGGTTTCTAACAGCAAGCATTCAAATAATTTTTGATCGTCATGAACTGGAACGCCCCACTCCGTATCGTGATATTTGATATACAAGGGGTCTTTTTCACACCATTTACATCGACAAGGTGTACTCATTATTTACGATGAAGGCGCGACCCAATCGCCATTCGTTTTAATTAAATCAATAAGTGCATTAACGGCATCTTCTGAGGGAATATTTCTTTGAACCACTTCCTTTTCTTTATAAAGGGTGATTTTTCCAACACCTGTTCCAACATAGCCATAATCGGCATCAGCCATTTCGCCCGGGCCATTAACTATACAACCCATAATCCCAATTTTAAGTCCTTTTAAATGACTTGTTTTTGAACGAATTTTTGCGGTGGTTTCTTGTAAATCAAAAAGTGTTCTTCCACAACTTGGGCACGAAATATATTCCGTTTTGGAAATACGTGTACGCGTGGCCTGAAGAATACCAAAAGCGGTTTGCATCTTCATTTGCTCATTTCCACAATTTGCAGCTCTGAGAAATACGCCATCTCCTAAGCCATCAAGTAAAAGTGCCCCCAAGTCGGTTGAGGCTTGTAATTGAAATTCTTCCTCACTTAAGTTTTCGTAATCCCGACAAATAATGACAGGAGTATCACAATTGGCATTCATTAATTGCATGAACAGCCTTCGTTGCTCAGCCATCCCGTGTTTGTTGTTGGTTTTAATCATTAAAACAACAGTGCCATCTGCTTTTAATTTTGAAATAAACGCATCATTAAAATCATTTAAACAAACTTGAACGATGTTTAGTTCTGTAGATAATTCCAGATCGCTCAAATACGTTTTTACATCTACTAAAGGGTAGCATCGCTCCCCTTTATTTTCTATCCAGGTTTTGTAATTGTATACAATACCTAATGTGCCAGGAATGGCAAAATCAACAATATTATTGCCGGCAAATATATAATCACAAGCCATATCAGCAATGTTCCATTTATCTAGTGGAACAGAATAATTATAACCTAAAGCAAAAAGACTTGCCGCTGTAATTTTATTTTTCTGACTAAAATTAGCCATCACAACGGGCACCTGTTTGCCCCCTATGTTAAAGACGTCTTTAGTGTGTCTTTTCTTGTATTCAAAAGGATTTATTGGATTTACATCAATAGATTGAATTTCATCATGAGGCAATCTTTTTGAATAGCGTTCTACAAGTGCTTTAGCTACAGGTATTTCAAATTCAGGCTCTTCAGTTAATGAAACACGAACAGTATCACCAATACCATCCTCCAACAATGCGCCAATACCCACAGCCGATTTAATGCGGCCATCTTCTCCTTCTCCAGCTTCAGTAACGCCTAAATGTAAAGGGTAGCTCATGCCTTCATTTTCCATCTTATTAATCAGCAAACGATAGGCCTGAACCATGACTTGTGGATTGCTGGCTTTCATGGAAATAATGACATTATGATAGTCTAAAGATTTACAAATACGCAAAAATTCTAGAGCCGATTCTACCATCCCTATTGGCGTGTCTCCATACCTGCTTAAAATCCTATCTGAAAGTGAACCATGATTAGTTCCAATACGCATCGCTGTGCCTTCTTCTTTACATATATCTACCAATGGCGTAAAGCGTTTGGCAATACGTTCTAATTCCGCTTGATAGCTTTCCTCGGTGTATGCAATCTCCTGAAATTTCTTTTTGTCGGCATAATTCCCAGGATTTACCCGAACTTTTTCTACAATTCTTGCCGCAATTTCAGCTGCCACAGGGGTAAAATGAATGTCGGCTACTAATGGTGTATCGTATCCCTTTTTATGGAGCTCATTTTTTATGTTTAGAAGATTTTCTGCTTCCCTCTTGCTGGGTGCAGTAATTCGAACAATTTCACAACCCGCATCAATCATACGAATAGATTGTGCAACAGTAGCATCAGTATCCATGGTGTTGGTCGTCGTCATAGACTGCAAACGAATAGGATTATCACCACCAACGCCTATAGATCCAACTTTTACTTCGTGGCTTCTATAACGTTGATATGCCGTAAGGCTAGCACAATAGTTATGATTTGTATTCATCGCCTCAAATTTCGGCATTTATAATTAGATGTCAAGAATATTACAATAAATACTTTTCTCTCACCTTTTTTGTCAATTTAGCAATGACCAAATTATAGGAATGGTCTATAAGTTCATATAGAGCCTCTTTAGGTATTTCACCATTTACCTCAATAGTATTCCAATGCTTTTTATTTGAATGATAACCGGGTCGAACAGATTCGAAGCGTTCTCTCAGGTCAATGGCTTTTTCAGGATCACATTTTAGATTTAGTCTTAAGGGATATGCATCTAAAGAAGCTAAAGCGAATATTTTGCCTGCCACCTTAAAGACTAACGTTTTATCATCAAAAGGCATGCACTCTGTAACGGCCTTTTTCAAAATACAGTACATTCTAATACTTTCAATATCCATGAAATATTATTTTATAAATTTAACATCTAAATTTAGTGACTAAATATGAAAGCATGAACCAATTAAATAATATAAAAAAGCTCAATCTAGAACAGCTGAGAGAAAAAATTGATGTGAATTATAGAGCAATCAAAACAACTCGTGCAATTACTTATGTATTTGACATTATAATATTAATGATTGCAGGGCTTTATATCTTTAACATTGACTTTGCGAAATGGCTTTTAATTCCTGCTGCAGGCTCTGTATTACTTCATTCAAGGCTTTCAAACTTATATGAGCAACAATCTTTACTTAAGGAGCAAGAAGTCATTATAAAGCATCAAAAAAAATAAGGCGTATTCTCGACCGATAAAAAACGTTACAGCTACTTTCTATAATAATTCATCTCATCAATATATTCCCATACATTTTCTGGAAGCATGGCTCGAACGTCTATCTGTTCTTTTATTGCATTACGAATAAATGAAGAGGAAATCTGCATAATTGGAGCGCCTACTAAATTGATCTTTTCATGATTATCTAGAGAGCTCTTAGTACTTGTCAATCTGGGGTAAACGTATAATTCATGATTCTGTAAAATGAGCTCGTGGTTTTTCCACTTGTGAAAAGAGTTCAAATTATCACCTCCCATAATTAATGCAAAGTCTTTGTTAGGGTATTTCTCAGTTATATAAACTAAAGTATTAATTGTATAAGAGGGTCGAGGTAATCCAAACTCGATATCAGACACCCTTAATTTATCGTAGCCTTTAATTGCTCGATATACCAATTCTAAACGCGCATAATTATCAAGTAAAGTTTTCTTTTTCTTAAATGGATTTAGGGGACTAACAACAAACCATACCTCATCTAAGTCGGTATAATTAACCATATGATTGGCAATAATTAAGTGCCCGATATGTATGGGATTAAATGTGCCAAAATACAATCCTATTTTTTTATTATTAGCCATTGATAAAGTCCATTACTTTTTGATAAGCTTGCTCTTGGGCTATTTCCAAATCGTCGTTTACAATAACAAGATCAAAATATTTGGCGTAGGCCATTTCACTTTCCGCCTTATCTAATCGCATATTTAAATTCTCTTGATCTTCGGTATTACGAGCCATTAATCTTTCTTTTAAAACATCTAAAGAAGGTGCTTTTATAAATATAGACAAGGCTCTTTCACCAAATTGTTTTTTTAAATTTAATCCGCCTTGAACATCAATATCAAAAACAACCTGCTTTCCATTTGCCCATATACGATCAACTTCAGCGTTTAAAGTTCCATAATAACGATCTGGATAAACTTCTTCCCACTCTAAAAAAGCTTTTGAATTGATCCTAGATTTAAATTCTTCGCTTGATAAAAAATAATAATCCACGCCATTTTCTTCTCTGCCTCGAGGTGCTCTATTGGTTGCTGAAACAGAAAACTCTATGGGTACATCTCGCCTTAAAAGGTGACGAACAATGGTAGATTTACCAGAACCAGAGGGAGCAGAAAAAATAATGAGTTTACCTTGATCCATTACAAGACATTTAATACTTGTTCTTTAATTTTCTCTAATGCATCCTTCATCTGAACAACAAGTTTTTGAATTTCAGAATGATTTGCTTTAGATCCCATGGTGTTAATCTCTCTACCCAATTCTTGAGAAATAAAACCTAATTTCTTCCCATTAGAATCTTCAGAATTGATGGTCTCAATAAAATAGGCAGAATGATTTTTTAAGCGAACCTTTTCTTCAGAAACATCTAATTTTTCAATAAAATAAATCATTTCCTGCTCCAATCGATCCCGATCAAAATCTACAGATTCTAAAACATCATTAAGCTTAGTAGAAATGCGTTCTTTAATTGTCTCAATACGCTCTTGCTCATATTTTGGGACTTGATCATGAAGTGAATCAATGGCTTGAATCTGCATCTTAAGATCTTTTTCGAGTGACAAGCCTTCTGCTTTACGATAATCAATTAAAGCCTCAACAGCTTCTCCAATTGTATTCATAACAGCATCCCATTCCTCTTTTTCTATTTCTTCACGCTCCAATTTCATGGCATCAGGAAGCTTCATCGCTATAGCCAACAATTCTCCATGAGGCACCATGTTATTGCCAAATTCCTGAAGAGATTTGATATATACTTCCACCAAATCTTTATTTATTTTATATGTCGATTCTGAACCAATATTTTCAACAAAAACAGACAGTTCTATCTTTCCTCGACGAAGTGATGAAGATAGAAAAGAACGAATACTTAATTCTTTCTCTTTGTATGCAGATGGAATACGAATGCTAACATCAAGCTGTTTAGAGTTTAAACTCTTCACCTCTACTGTAATTTTCTTTTGTGGAAGCATTAATACAGCTCTTCCAAAACCGGTCATCGACTGAATCATAAATAACTATTTGGTGTAAAAATACGGAAATTTGTTGGTGTACAAGATGCTAACGTTCTTCAGTTTTTGGATTCCTTCCCACAAGGTATACTCCCGTAAATATAATTAGAGATGCGAGAATCTTAATGGCATCTAATTTATCTGAACCCAAGATTAAAGCAACAATGGTTGCGAGAACCGGTTGTAAATAAATATAGAAACCTACTGTGGATGCTCGCAACCTTTTTAATGCATAAATATTAAACATATAGGCTAAAAATGAGGTCCCTATAATAACAAAAGCAATTTCTGCCCAAATTTTATTGGAAATTCCTGACCATTCTACTACCAATACATCACTGTATCCAAAAGGTAAAACAGCAAAAAAACCGACGGTAAAAACCCATTTCATTATGGTTATAAAATGATACCGATCCATTAATGGCTTTACTATAGTAAGATATAGGGCATATGAAAAGGCATTTATCAAAACAAACAAATTTCCAAGCGCCAGATGGGGGTTACCTGTTTCAAATTTTCGACCATAAACCGCAAGTATTATCGCTCCAATAGCTCCCAACACAACACCAAAGATTCGATGAGGTGATTTTTTTTCGCCATGAAAAATAACGGCCAAAATAAATATAATAATAGGAGCAGAAGTCATGGTTACAGCCGCATGAATAGGCGTTGTATAGTTTAAGCCTAAAAAGAAAAAACTCATATTTATAGCCACACCAAAAAGCCCACATAAAATCAAAATAAGATAGTCTGAGCGTTTCACCTTTTCTCTAACTAAAATAAAATGTATCAAATGAAATAGTACCATAGCCCCAGTTACCCTAAGCAGAATAAACCCAATGGGTGAAATGGTATCTGGCATCACATCTTTAGCCAAAGTAAAAGTGAGTGCGTAAATAAGATTAGCAAAAAACAATGCCAAATGTGAAGTAAAAATCTTATTCATTTGCTAAGCACTTTTTTAAGCCATCGATGGTCTTTTTAGAATTGCCAACAAAAATCTCATGACCAACAATAAATACGGGGCGTTTAAGAAAAGTATACTCCTCTAGAATTAGGTTTTTAAAATCTTCTTCTTTTAAGTTTTGATCTTTCAAGCCCATACTTTTATACTTTCTAGCTCTTTTACTGAACAAGGCTTCATAAGAATTGGTAAATTGATACATCTGATCTATTTGTTCCTCTGTAATAGCATCAAATTTTATATCTTGAAGCTGAAAATGATGATCTTTCACTTCTTTGAGTATTCTATCGCAAGTAGAGCAAGAAAATAGGTAATATGCTTTTTTCATAATCTAATATAACCTGAAATTTCATCACAAATATACTTAAAGCAATCTACCTGATTGATGAATATGAATTAATTGGAGGTCAGATCAGTAGAAAAATCACCGGACTGCAAAAATATTTTTACATTTGTATGAACTAATAATACTACATTATGTCAGATCAACGCTTTGCCGTGATCGGTCTTGGTCAATTTGGATCGGCCATCGCCAAAAACTTATCCAATCGTGGTGCTGAAGTTCTAGCCATAGACTCATCACTTGAAAAAGTAGAAGGTATTAAAGATGAAGTCTCTCATGCTGTAGCTCTCGATGCTACAGACAAGAAGGCTCTCTTGTCTCAAAACATTCAAGATGTAGACGCTGTAGTCGTAGCAATTGGCGAAAATTTCCAAGCCCTGCTCCTATGCACCTTTCTTTTAATTGAACTTAAGGTAAAACGCATTATTACCCGATCTATGGGTAACGATCAGAGGCGAATTCTTGAAAAAATGGGGGTCACAGAAATCTTATCTCCAGAAGATGAGGTAGGTGGAAATGTTGCTGAGATGCTTATTAACCCTAATGTCGTGATGTGCATGCAACTTCCAGATGACTTCGAAATTGTTGAAGTTAAAGCACCCTCTGCTATTTTCGGGAGGAGTCTTGGAGATATTGGCTTGAGAGAAAAATACAAACTCAACCTGGTTACCATTCTTAGAAAAAAAGAGGGTAGTTTGGAAGCAAATGATAATAGTACAAAAGATTATCATATTATTGGGGTGCCTGATTCGAATACGATTATTCAAAAAACAGATATTATTATAATATTTGGGCTTACAAAAAACATCGAACGGTTTCTCGAGATTAATAATTAAAATCTTTTAACTAAGTATTTACTAGTAAAATATAGGGTAAAACAATGAGGGGGTTTATCATTACGGGAACAAGCAGTGGCATTGGGCATGAGCTGTGTAAGCTGCTTTTAGAGAATCAAGACAACAAGGTTATTGGTATAGGCAGAACTCAAAATATTGAGCACACAAATTACCATCACATCGCTTTAGATCTCAATAATATTTCTGAAATAGAAAGTATCGATTTTCCTTCATGGTCGAATGCAGAACAAATCAGCTTGATTCATAATGCAGGATGGATTGGACCCATTCAAAAAATAGGCAATCAAGAACTTGGCGCTATTGCTTCCGCTTACATCATTAATTTAGTTGCCCCAGCAGTCTTATCAAGTCAGTTTATCAGTATTTATAAAAATTCAAAAGCCAAAAAAGTAATTCTAAGTGTGAGCTCAGGAGCAGCACATTCAGCAATTGAAGGATGGAGTACCTACTGTTCTTCAAAAGCTGGATTAGACATGCTTAGTAAATGCATTGACGAGGAATATAAGGACATCATAAACCTTTCTATCGCTCCGGGTAAAGTAGATACCCCAATGCAAAATGACATTCGATTTGCTGATGAGAAAGCCTTTCCTCGTTTAAAAGAATTCCAGAAGTATTATAAAGACGGCGAACTAACAGATACAAAAGAAGTGGCTGCCAAATACAAAAAGATACTTCAAAACCCGAAAAACTACCTTCAGTTAAATCGCATTACTGATATCTAAAGTGCTTCTGAAAATGGGATCGAATCGAGCCTTTGAGTTAAGCTATCTCTATACAATTCAAAAGAATGTTTTGATTCATCACTAATTGGATCTGATGGTGGCAATTTTGTTTTAAAAGGATCTACCTGAACACCATTTTTCCAAAAACGATAGCATACATGAGGCCCCGTAGCCAAGCCCGTACTCCCGACATAACCAATGGTTTGACCCTGTTTTACATGCGTACCAGGGCGAATACCCTTGGCAATTTTAGACATGTGTAAATACTGGGTTGAATAAGTCCCATTGTGTCTTACCTTTACATAATTCCCATTAAACTTTGTGTAAGTTGCGGCATCTATCACCCCGTCAGCAGTTGCCCAAATAGGTGTCCCTCTGGCTGCAGCATAATCTGTTCCTTTATGAGATTTCCATCGTTTTTGAACAGGATGAAAACGGTTTTTAGAGTACCTAGATGAAATCCGACTGTTTTTAACGGGCGTTTTAAGGAAAAACTTTCGTAGATTTTTACCATCCTGATCAAAATAATCGTCGAATCCAGTATCATTGTATGGAAAAGCATAAAAATCAGCTCCTAAATGATTAAAATAAATAGCTTTAACATCTCCAACACCAACGAATTCTCCACTTAAGTATTTTGCTTCATACAGCACCTTAAAACGGTCTCCAGGCTGTACATTTCTAAAATCAAGAGTCCAACAATAAATCTCATCAGATATAATTTCACACAATCGGTCTGACATTCCAATTGCAGCACCTGTTAAAAAGAAACTAGATCCTTTTTCTATAATCCCCGCATCTTCAATTAACTTAACCTCAACTGGCTTTTGAGCCTCATAAACTTTTAGGGTATCTCTAAAATCATAAACCACATAATTGATCTTATCTTCCTCGTAAACAAAAATTTGTGCGTTTTCTCTTCCTCCTGTATCCAAAACACAAAACATAGCATAAGGATGCCCTGCTTTTAAATAACGTACGTCGTATTCTGTTCTTCGAGTTTTACGAGCGATTTTATCAATTTGAGCATAGGAAACACCAAAGTCACTAAGTATTTTCCCTAAAGATTGCCCTGATTGAATTTCATTTTTAATCACCAGAAAGGTGTCTGTATCAAAACCATATTCTATTACTGGCTCTGGCGCTACAATTTTAGAATTTGTAACACTTTCAGAATCTTCTAATGAAGAGTTGCAACTGAATAAAAACAATAAAATGACAGATAGCGTAATATTACTATACTTCATAAACTCAAATTATAAGCCAAAAAATTTATTACAGCTCGAATTTATGAATTTTTATGTCTGATTTTTTTCTTCAAACTAATATATATTAACAAAATAATAAAAGTATCATAAGCGAAACAAACTAAGATTTATTACAAATAAAAAGGGCTCCGAAATCGGAGCCCTTTTTAAAATTATATTAAGTATAAAATTACCTAACAAATTGTTCTACAGAACCATCATCGTATACGTTGAATAGAACTGTTCCTTTGAATGATTCATCATCCAAGTTTACTTCTT
>Ga0209374_1002332_pt1 | contig 16442 bp, 12 predicted proteins | sample SaaInlLV_DNA_10m_FD_184683 | JGI IMG/M metagenome (GOLD analysis project Ga0209374, IMG submission 184683) | Marine microbial communities from expanding oxygen minimum zones in the Saanich Inlet - SI075_LV_DNA_10m (SPAdes) (version 2) | ecosystem: Environmental > Aquatic > Marine > Unclassified ...
GCCCCCATGAAGGCCGCATTCACCGCCACGTCTAGGTCCGCGTCAGCCGCGACGATCAGAGCATTCTTGGAGCCCATTTCCAGCTGGCACTTCACCAGGTTCGCTGCGGTCGCCGCCGCAACTTGTTTACCCACGGGAAGGGATCCGGTAAACGACACCGCGTCAATCCGGTCGCTATGAATAATCTGGTCACCGACTGCACCACCACTCCCCATCACCAGATTAAAGGTGCCTTTGGGCAGATTTTGCCGGGCAATAATTTCGGTCAGCGCCCAGGCGCTGGCAGGTACCAGATTGGCAGGCTTAAAGATCACCGCATTGCCGAAGGCCAGCGCTGGCGCAATCTTCCAGACCGCCGTCGCCATGGGAAAATTCCAGGGGCTAATGATCGCGACGACTCCCACGGGCTCGCGCCGGGTCTCAATTTCGATCCCCGGGCGCACTGAATCGGCGCGATCGTCAATCTGACGATGCACCTCGGCAGCAAAATAGTGAAAAAATTGGCCCGACCGAAAGACCTCACCTACCCCTTCAGCACGGGCCTTACCCTCCTCGCGCGCGAGCAACTCACCTAGCTCGGCACTGCGCTCGATGAGCTCGTTACCAATCGCCATGAGCACCTGATACCGTGCTTCTATGGGCGATTGCCCCCAATCCCCCGCGGCGCGGACTGCCGCATCGAGCGCCGAGTCAACGAGTTCGGGCGTCGCTTGGGCATACTCACCGATCACCTCACGAGTATCCGAAGGATTAATATTGGTCACGGAGGTGTCGGTATTGACCCATTTTCCGTCGATATAAAGGGCGTGTTGATCCGCCATACAAGAAGCTCCTGGATACTCAAACTGGAGCCGATGCTACTCGCTGATTGTCACAATTGAAATCGCTCAAGCTACTCCGCAAGGGGTATTATGTCGGTTTCCTGAGCGCTGCCACATTGTGTCGACTTCTTGACGCTGATGCCCAGCGTCAAGGGAGGCTAGATTGCTGTATGCACCTCTATTTGCAACCCCGCCGGTGACCGGAATGTTCGGGTCGCATGGGTTTGAATCAAGCGACCCCTGATATACGACGAACTGTATGTCACACCATGAGCTGACAGGTGTGACGAGAATGTCTCGATATCCCCCACCCACCAGTTAAGGTGCGTTACGCCGCGCCTGCCAGGGCTGGCTCGAGAGTATCGATCTGCTCCGTCAGTACCCTGATAGGTCACGAGCTCGACCTCGCCCAGCGGCTGCCCCGGCTGAGCCCAGATGCTCACCTCCAGCGCGCAGCCTTGGGGCAATCCGATCATTTGTTCGATCTCTGGCCCCGTCAAAATGTTGTCGTGAGACAACGCGAGCCCCAACACTTGCTGGCAGAAACGCCTCTCTGGCGCAGGATCCCGCACAATACAAACAAGCGGGCCGACGCCATAAAAACCTGTCGCAGGGAACGGGGTCTCGCTGCCCAAAATTTGCAGTAATACGAGATTGATATCGTCGTGTCCCGCGAGATGGATCTCACGAAAGTGCACTCCGTCGGGCGACACCGCCTCACTGTAATGCTTGTTCCGGAATATCACACCCTGCTCGGCTAGCTGGGCCATTCGCCTAGGCAAATCATCGACATAGATATCAAGGTTTTTCGGGCAGAGATCAAGAACAGCGGCATCAGCTCGCACCGACTCGGTAGCGCTACCCCACTCGACCAAATGGATCGCGCCAAAGGCCGCACCGGGGGCTCGAACCATGGCTTGCCTCGCCACCTTTTGATCAGGCAGTCGCCAGTGTGCTCTCAGACCTGGGTCATCACCCTCAGCGACCCCAATCTCTTCAAAACCCAGCTTGCCTACCCAAAAGGCCAATGCCGCTTCAAGGTCTGCTGTGCCGATGCTCACCCAATGCCAAGCGCTATTCATTAGGCGCTACCCCGACGGTCTTCCCGTGCGCCATCATAATCAATCCCGCTCATCACGGCGCGGGATATTCACTACTGGCCGCTCGCATCATCAGAGCGAATCATTGTTGGCTGGCTATTCCTGTTGGTTGCGCGAGCGCGACAGCGGTAAGGTTTTTATCAATGCCAAAGCCAACCACCTGTTCACAGCGAAAGAACTTCAGGCCTCGATAATTGCCAAGCGGGATCTATACGGAAATCATTACCCGCGTCATAATCCTCTGATCCCTACGCTCGGCTCAACCCCATCTTCGTGCGCAGTTGCCCCAAGCATCAGCCCTATCTGAGAGATCAGCACATGACTGAAGTATTTGTGACTCACCAGAAGGAAGACGCCATTCTCTGGCTGACTCTGAACCGCCCTGAAAGGCGGAATCCCCTCTCCAGCGAGATGATCGCCGCATTGTCGAATGCAATCGAGATGGGCAATGAGGACCCCGCTGTTCGGGTAATGGTGATTCGCAGCAGCGGGCCCGCCTTCAGCGCTGGGCACGATTTAACCGAGATACAGCGTCGTTCAGAAGAAGACAGCGCCAAAAGGCAGGAACGCGTCAAGGCATTGTTGGAGGCCTGCGCGGCCCTGATGACCCGTATCATGCACGCCCCAAAGCCCGTGATTGCCTGTGTACAGGGCATTGCCAGTGCCGCAGGTTGCCAGTTGGTGTCGGCCTGCGACCTCGCGATCGCGTCAGAACAGGCCACCTTCTGCACCCCTGGCGTGAATATCGGGGTCTTCTGCACCACCCCCCTTGTTGGCATTGGCCGCAATGTGTCGCGTAAACACGCGCTCGAAATGGCCCTCACCGGCCAGCAATTTGATGCCACTGCGGCGGAGCGCTTCGGCCTGATCAATCGGGTTGTGCCCGCAACCAAGCTGCAACAAGCCACTCGGGATTTGGCCTTGACGATTGCCTCACGCTCACCAGAGAGTGTTGCCCGGGGCAAATCGGCTTTTTATCAACAGGTGGAGATGCCACTCGATGAAGCGTTCCAGCTGGCCAACCAAGTCATGCTGGAGAACCTCACCTCAGAGGGCGATGCCAAAGAGGGCATGGGGGCCTTTTTGGACAAACGCGAGCCCGAGTGGAGATAAACCGGTTATGAGACTGGAGTCCGACGAGTCATTAGTGTCTCTACTCTCCAGTGTGAGGCGCGTCGCGGTAGTGGGTGCCAGCCCTAAGCCCGATCGACCAAGCCATCGCGTCATGCGCTTTCTGCTTGAAGAAGGGTTCGAAGTCGTTCCCGTAAACCCGGCTCTGACTGGGCAAACGCTACTTGGCCTCCCAGTTTATCCCTCGCTTGCCGAGGTCCCCGGTCCCGTCGATATGGCGGACATCTTTCGCGACAGTCTGGTTTTGCCCGAAATCACGGAAGCACTGATTGGACTCAAAATTCCCGCAATGTGGACACAACTAGGGGTGACGCATTTGCAGGCAGAGCAGGCCGCTTTAGCGGCCGGGATCAATCTGGTGATCGACCGCTGCCCTGCCATCGAGGTCCCACGGCTCCGCAAACTTGGCTTACTGCCGGCTCAGCCACTTCGTCGGTAACGGTGGTTAGCGGCAGGTTTCCTCCTGTAAGGAGTACAACCCTACAACGCCCTTCCGCCTGTCTCCTCCAGTTGAGACAAGGACCACAGCGTCAGTCCCGCCGCAATCAAAATGTAGACCGACACGTAAACAATACCGAGCTCATTCCACAGCAATACGGCAATGGTGGGCGCTAGCGCACCGCCGAGAATCGCGCCGATCTGATACCCAAGAGAAGCCCCCGAATAGCGCACCTCTGTTGAAAAAAGCTCAGTGAAATAAGCCGCTTGTGGACCATATTGCATGCTGAGAAAGACCATTCCCATTGTCACTGCCAGCGTGATCAAGGCAGGACTCCCGGTGTCAACCAACGGGAACAGGGCAAAACCCCAGACGCCGGTCAAAATGGCACCCCAACGATAAACCTGCTTGCGTCCCACCCGGTCAGAAAGGCCTGAAAAATAGAACACAGCCGGCACCATCACTCCCGCAGCAATGAGCACTGACATCAACATCTCATCTCGGGTCAGATCGACCGACGGGGAGTTCAATCCGTAGGCGATCACGAAGGCGATCAAAATATAAAAGGTGACCTGCACTGAGAGAAAAGCACCGGCCGCCAACATGATTCGCCGCGGGTAGCGACGGATTGCTTCGAGCACAGGTGAGCGGGGCACCTCGGCAGGCGCCCCCGAGTCGGTCTGTGCTGCCTGCAATGCTTTAAACGCGTCCGTATCTTCCATACGCAGCTGCACGTAGAGAGAGATACCGATGAGGACAATACTGGCAATAAAGGGCAATCGCCATCCCCAGTCCATGAAAGCCGCGTCGCTCATGGAGGCGCTGACCGACAGGAATGCGAGATTGGCCAGAATCACACCCACGGCAGCTCCGGCCTGTGCATAGGCTCCGTACCAACCGCGTCGGTGATCGGGCGCACTCTCGGTGACCAGTAACATGGCCCCCCCCCACTGCCCACCAATCGCAAGGCCTTGTATGAAGCGAAGCAAAACCAGCCCCAGCGGTGCGGCAATTCCAATGGACTGATATGTGGGCAGCAGGCCGATGAGCGTGGTCGCCACCCCCATGATCATTAGCGCAATCACGAGGGTGCGCTTGCGGCCCACTTGATCACCGAAGTGTCCGAACACCACGCCACCCAATGGGCGGGCAATGAATCCCACTGCAAAAGTGCTAAAAGAAATAATCAGCAATACCATTGGCGGCAAATCTTGCGGAAAAAAAGCCTTGGGAAAGATCACGGCAGCTGCCGTGCCGTAAAGAAAAAAGTCGTACCACTCGATGCTGGTCCCCGCGAGGGAGGTGAGCGCCACACGACGCATATTATGTTGTTTTTGTGTCTCGATCTCTGAGCTCATGATGCGTCCTGGTATCTGTGGTGAGGCCGATGAGGCAGGCGTGCACGGCAACCTGATCAGATGGTTATCTCGGCCCCAAATATTTAGAGCAAACTGTTCTCGCGGAGGCTGTTATTGGTATTGCCTCCCCTGAATTTCGGCAGCATTATCCCGCCTTAACCATAATACACGAGCCCGCTTGTCAGGTTGAGTAATCGGAGGCCACTTGTGATGTGGCATTATCCGGCCTCCCGATATCAGCAGGGACGCCACTGAAGAATTCGTTGGTATAGAGTTGTTCGTGCTGAGTTTCGCAGGTACGCGAGAAAGGCCTACCAGACCAGCAATACCAGCACTAACCACAGGCACCGCGCGAGCCATCTTCCGCCATTTCACGTTCCCCGGCTATTCTTTGGACAATCAGATACTCTCGACACCCCTTTTACCCTTCTTATACTTAGCGGATATGCTCAAATCACTGCCAGGCGCATCACGTCAATTCCCGTTTCGACCCACATCGACTACATCCTGTGGCGGTGGCGCTCGCTTGTCGCGGTTGACTGTCACTCGCTGCATGTGGCGTCGATTCGGCAGGTAATCGCAGACCGCGTAATGTTGCGTCACGCGGTTATCCCATATCGCTACAGTATCGTCCTGCCATCGAAGACGAACCTGAAATTCTGGCTTTCTGACCTGCTGATATAAGTACTGCAATATCTCGTCGCTAGGTCCTTGGGTCATATTGAGAATTTGCCGAGTGAACGATTGATTTACATTGAGGTACTTAAGACCCGAAACCGGATGGATCTCTACAACTGGGTGAACGGCAGAGCCCACCTCCGACAGCGCTCTGTTAATCTCATTAACGCCTCCCCGCTGGTAGTAGTCATTCCGAAAAGTGCCCATATCATGAACGGCAAGGAGTGGCGCAAGATCAGCTTTCCAACCGTCGGACAGTGCCTCATACACTGCACTCATGCTTGCCCATAAGGTATCACCTCCGACTGAGGGGACGCTCACTGCACGCAGAATGCTGGCAAAGGGCGGAGTCGCTCTGAAGGTCAGATCCTTGTGCCAGTCTTCAGTATCCGGCGGGTTATCGGCATCTGCGATCAGTTCAACAATACTCTCAAAGCCGTCCACATGCGGATAAACAGGATGCGCCGGTTCGATTTCTCCGAGAGCATTGGCCAGCGCTAAGTGTGACTGTGGAGTAAAAGACTGGTCCCTAAAGAACAGCACCTGATATTGGGTCAGTCCTTGATATAGTCGGTCAGCATTGGCGTCACTGAGTGGCTCACACAAATCAACACCCAACACCTCCGCCCCAAGGACGCCCGTGACTGCCAAGAATTCCACATCTCTCTCCTGATGATGCCGCGCTCCGAGTCGCTCATGCATTATCACTCGCTGATTCAACCGTTGTCTCGGTTTTTGGAATGCAATCCAACGCCGCTACGCCCAATTTGAGACAGGCCGGGCACCTCAATGCTTCACGATAGCTGTGCGAAACTCTTTTTAGCCAATTGATCAGGATCGGGCATAGACGCACTGACTCATTTCACTCAACAATTCGCCAACACAGTGTGGAGCACACCGCTGGTCGCGCTGTTACTCGGCAGTGCTAAGGCTAATTGGCAGAGGCCCAATGGCAGCCCTATTTTCGTTGGATTTTTATCCTCGCGGTCATCTTCGGCGCTACCGTAAGTATCGATGTGGTGTTTAATTTGATTTCTGCAAGCTACGGATTCATGGCGAATCCCACCACGATTTGCGCCATTTTGCTGGCCCAGAAGATCGGGGCAACGAGTCGAGACTACTTCACAGCTCTCTCGGTGGACTTTTGAGCAACCTGCGCCTGGTTGGGTGGCAACCTCAGGACCAGCAACGCATTGCCCGGCATCTTGCCGGCAAAAGCGTAACCTGAATTCAGTATCAGTCGATCACCGACAACCAACGGAGCCTGCCCGCCCCCGATCGACCCGCCTCGGGCAGTGCGACCATCGACTGCAGTAAAAGCATCCGTGGTGTCGAACTCCCAGAGCAATTGTCCATCGTTAATATCAAAGGCTCTTAACCAACCCTCATTTGAGCCTGCGAGCACATAATCTTCCGTTACCGATATTGCTGCCGAATAACCGGGGTTGCACCCAGGTCTGCCATTGCAAACGTCTTTGCCTGCCGGCGCCCGCCACACATATTCACCGTTATCCACATTCAGTGCATAGACTCCAGGGCGTGCGGGCTCATCGTAAACGCGGCCATCTGGGACATCACTGATCGGAACAAAGACTTTCCCATCATATGCCGCGAGACCAAAATTGATGCCCGCCACCACGCCACCACGGCCGACCTTGGTTTTCCATAGTGACTCGCCGGTTTCGGCCAACATGGCAGTGACAACCCCTCCCTTGTCCCCCGCGAGAATAATGCGCCTGCCCTTTGAATCCATACTAATGACCGGACCCGCACCGTAGTCATAGTCAGGTCCGTTATCGCTGGGACAGTTAACGGGATCAATATTCTCGCAGGACCCATTCCAGACATCACCGAAGCGGGCCTGGCGCACCCAGACTGTTCGGCCTGAGACTTTATCCAGGGCGACGATCGCATCGCTGGTCTCTGATCCCTCACCCGAGTAGTCATCGCCGGTGGCGATGTACAGGTGATCCGCATCCATGGCCATACCGGCCCAGATAGGCACTCCACTGGGGCCGTACTGCTCAGTGCCTGCCGCATTGACCCCGCTGCGCTGTGCAGGAGGAATAAAATGCCGGCGCCACAGCTCATCTCCGGACCTTGCATCGAGCGCCACGATCGCCCCTCGGAAAGAACAGCAGGGATAGCCGGCCGCAATTGCCGCGCCTTCTTCCAGTGAGGAGACGGGCACGTATAGCACGCCGTCAGATAATTCAGCTGCAGCAGTCAGCGTGGCGGCACTGTGGTCATCAATCCGCTTCTCCCATCGCAACTCACCGGTGAGCGCCTCAACCGCATATTGATTGCCAGTCAGATCGCCAAAAAATAGCAGTGGGTCGAAGGGTTCTGCCGCAGAGTCCCAGGGCTCGAGTGTCAGACCGTTACGCACCTCACTCGACGCCTGAAATTGCCAGCGTGTGCAGCCCGTCTCCATATCAAACGCGTACACCAACCCGCTTTGACTGCCCACATAGATCGCGCCTGCACCCAATGCCGGCTGTGATCGCGCCCTCGTGGCGTCGGGATAGGCAAAGGCCCAGTCCAATTCCAAAGAGGCAATATTTTTATTGGTAATGTTTGCTATCTCTGGCGGCATAAAATGACTAGCCGCGGAATCCAGGCCCCAGTTCTGAAAAACGGGCGCCTGGGTCAAATCAAACTGATTTCGCGCGCCCTCGCACGCCACGCCTGCATCGGCAGTATTCGTGCCGCTGATTTTCCGCTCAGCGATATACTCAGCGACCGCCGTTTTCTGCTCAAGTGACAACTCGGCCGCCACCTCGCGCATCGGGCCGTTAATCATCGCGGCTAATAGCGTACTGGGCGAGACGTTTTCCAGCACATAGCGCTGAGGTGCGCGCACCATATTGCCGTCGTGGCACGCCGCACAGTGTTTGGCGTAAAGGTCACCACCCATCGCTCTGGTCTCGGGGTCCAGCGGCAACGTGACCTCCTGATAAGCGGCAGAATTAGGCGCATCCACATTGGCGCGTAAATGAGACACCGGACTTAATATCAGTGTCGTCAGAAGCAGCAACGCCGCCGACCTGGAACCCAAAAACAACATACGCTCTCGCTTTTCGTATTCATCGATCATTATATTTCCGCCACAGGAAGAATCGGACAGTCAACCAGCGGCCTGCCAGAAGGCGTAGACGGGGTCGCCCTTACCTCGCTCGCCTTTCACCATATCCTCGAACATCCCCAACCCCATCAGATCTTTAGAATCGGCCGATGTCGTCCAGTCCATGACAAACGTTCTGTGGCTGATTTTCCACTCACCACTGCGCCGCTCGTAACGATCAATGTAACGCCCGCCTGTCATCACATCCTGAGGTGCATCTCCCTTGGTTCCCTGAAAGGCCACCACATAACTCTCCCCCACTGCGTTGTCGCCATCAATGTCGATCCAATGATTTGTGACGGTATGCGCAACGCGCAAAGAAGTCTCATCGAGCAGGTCGCCAATCGCGGTCGCAAACTCGACGGCAGACCCGTTGAAGGCGCCGGACACAATTGCGGCATCATCATGAAAAGCGGAGCGGATGATTTCGGGGTCGCCCCTATCAACGCCGCGTGCATACCGACAGCCCAGCTCGACAATTACCTGTTGCGCGATCACTTCCTCAAGTGCCTCTGTTTCGTTCATCGGAGTGCTCTCCTTCATCGATTGTTTTGAGCTCGCGTGTGCTGCCATCAAAGCATTGCCCGCATCCCACGGGAAGTGCGCACCCTGAGGACTAAATGTATGGGCCGCAAACGCCGGTCGCGCGCCCGCGGGCGGAGACGACGGAAACTGCGCAATCCAGTCCAGCACGTATTGGCGGTGCCCCATTCGCCAATCACCCTGCTTATAACTGTGTTGATCGAGGTACCGTCCCCCTACTAGGTGGGGCTGCGGGTCGCCATCAGTGGGCAACGTCACCCAGGCCATCACATACGATTCGCTTACAGCACTCGGGCCGTCAATAGCAATCCATAGGTTACTGGTGCGGTGCGATGACATTGGCGCTCCCTCATGCATCGCAGCGATGGCTGCCGCAAATTCAGCAGCCGACCCTTGCAGTGAACCATAATCAACGGTGCCGTCATCGTGATAGGCCTCTCTCAAGAGGGCTTCATCTGCCCGATCGATACCCCGCGCATGCTGCGCAAGACGCTTCTGTATCGCGCTCCGAGACCACACTTCCCAAGCCATCGACTCAGGATTGAAATTGGCTAAAGCAGTGCCTGAAGAGTGATTGCTCATCATCTGCGGCGGCTCAACCTAACGCACCAATAATGATGAAGGACCGGAACCGCTGCGGCATCGTCAGTCGGACATCAAGTCGTTCAGATGTTCATGGAAGGCCTGCACTCGCCGTTCCTGATGGGACATCCAGTATCCTTGATAGCCGGCTGACGCCAGGCCCTTTTGCTGCATCTCCGCTATGCTGAGATCCTGATCCGCCACGGTGCCCAGCGTTTTTTCGCCGTACTGAATGTGCTCGTGAGGCGCATCCGCAACGGGCAGGTCCGGGCCGCCCGCTGGCGAAGGAGTCATATCTTGCCCTTCGACTCGATTGACCAACCACCAATGGTCAAACAGACACTGGGCCGGATCGGTGGGGTGCGGGCGTGACCTCAAAAGCTGTACCCCATCCGGGCCAACGGTAATCACGTTGCTTGGGAACAGGTTGTAAATCACATAGTCGGTGAGCTGGTAATCGGCTCGATAGCTATAGTGCGCATATCCCTGAGCCTCTCCACGCTCGCGCTTTGCGGCTTGAATGTCCACCCGCAGCTGCTGCCAGGTGTCGCGTCCCACGTAACGATCACTGTTCACGTCCCAGGCCGCAGCCATACCTTTGAGTGGCTCACCTATGACGTCGCTGCCGTACTGAACCGAGGGCATAAAGGACGGGAACCAGCCGCGGTTATGCCCATTGGCAAAGCAGTCGAATTGGCAGTCCTCGTAGTCTGCCGCGATATAAGGGATCAGCTCCGGATGGAGCACCTTTACATGGTATGCCTCGTTAAAGTTATCGGTGATGATCTTCCAATTACTGCGAGTCTCGGCCGTCATGTCCAACACCCGCAGCATCTCCTCAATCCGATGTGACGCCAGTTCACGACAAATCCTCTCACCCAGACTGGCATCCAATGTTGGTGCCTCGGGGTCGAAGTTGTACCAGATCAGCCCGAATCGCTCTTCGCATCGCATCTCTTTCAGTCGGGCCTTACCGCAGGGACTCTCGGTGAAATCCTCCTCATCAGGCACTGAAGTGACGACCCCGGCGCGATCGAATGTCCAGCCGTGATAAGGACAGGAGAATTCCTGCACGTGACCGTCCTCGGCCTCGGTGATGCGAGTGCCGCGGTGCGGGCAGGAGTTAAAAAAGGCCTTGGCCGAACCATCTTCCTGACGCACCATGATGATGGAATCGATCCCCAACTCGGCGGTCAGATAATCGCCGGGCTCTGGTATCTGGTAGGCCACGCCACCGATATTCCAGACGGTGTGCCAGACATTTTGATACTCGCGCCTCAAATAATCCGGGCAGGTGTATCGATCACTGCCCACGGAATCACCGCGTAATTGAGGCTCAGCCTCCTTGGGTGGCCGACTCAGAGCGCGTTCAAGAATAACGGGGTTAGCAGCGTTCATTCTTCCTCCAGCTGATTTTGTATCGGCATTGCAGCGAACTTACGTTCGCTTATCAATCACTTCGCCGGCCACCTTCTCGAGCCGCATATCATAAATCTGCCAGCCAACGCCCGGTGTATAGCGCACCTTGCTGTAATAAGTGCCGAGGTAAATATCGATCACGCGATCAGGGTCGTGGTGCCAAGCCTGCAGGTAACTGGTCATAGACCCGCTTCCACCTACCCCCGCATCGTCAGGCAGACTCTCAACATCTACAATTTGCGTGCCCAATAGATGCTGGGTGGAATCAAACACCGATAACGCCCCATCGACCACTTTTACCCATTCGTCGGGACCACTGACCTTGAAATACGTGCCCGAGGGGTCGCTTGCCCTAATTGCCGCATCAGGCGTAAAGATTCTGTGGTACACCCCTCTACCTTCTTCAATGTTTTCGGGGTCATTGGTACCAATCAGGTCAGTAGCCCGCGCATACCACCTCTGGAGATACTCAATTTCCTGCGTAGCAAGCAGCTTCGCCACACTTTCATCAGCTTGCACCACTGTGACGCTCATCAAGTTCATCAAAACCGCGCTTAACCACGCCCACCGTTTCATGTCCGTTACTCTCCCTGGTCCGTTTTTTAAACAAAGTGATTTGCATTCGAATCATGGTCTCTTCTTACACGATCTTTTCCTGAGTGCCGTTCGCAGCATCAACCTTTGCGACCCTCAAGATAATCGTTAAGCACCTCATGAAAATAGCGAACCCGAGACTCCTGATCCGCCAGATAATAATCCTCGAATCCCCGCGATTGCCATCCATTTTGTTGAGCCTCAGCAAGCATCATGTCCTGCCAGACGATGGAATCGATAATCTCCGGGACACCCCGCCCTCCATCAAAATCGAGTGTTTCCTCTTCACATTCCTGAACGGGCATCAGGCCCTGTGTCATGATGCCATGCGCTTCAACCTGCCCCTCAACGGGGAACGCCATGCACCAGAGATCGAATGTGCACTTGCCGGGGTCCTTCGGATCTGGCTCGGTGCGAAAAAAGATTAAATTGTCGGGTAAGTATGAAATCGTGACGTTGGGGAAAATGACCGTGTGAGGACTATCGGTTAACTCCTCATCGTTCATATGCTCGTAATGCACGTATCCCTTTTCTTGCCATTTGCTCCGTTTGGCCGCCTTAAGGTCCATCCATCCCTGAATCGCCTTTGTATCAAAATCGGGGTATCCGTCAGGGTCGATGTCCCACATCCTCAAAATATCATCGAAGGGATGCGGCTCACCCTCGGGCAACCGGTCACGAAGACTGGGGCGCATAGGCTGAACCGTGCGGCCATGCCCGTTGGGCCAGATTTCTGATCGTGCACTCCAGTAGTCCTGATCTATCCATGGGGGCACCTGAGGGTGCGCGGTACGAGTGTGATAAGACTCACTGAAATTGACCGTAGCAAACTTCCAGTTGGTATTGAGCCGGATCTTTCGCGCATAGATGCGAACGGCCGTCTCCATCGGATAGTTCTTGTATATTTCGGGTAGGGGGTGGAGAAACTCCATCAAACCCGGACTGTCATCACTGAAGCTGTACCAGACAAATCCACCCCAGGTGTCACAGCGCAGTTCCTGCAAACGCAGCTTGCCGCAAGGGTCACCCTGAGAGAAGTTTTCAGGGTCGTGCACAGATTTGAGCACGCCATCAAGCCCCCAAACCCAGCCGTGATAGCGACAGTGAAAATCCTTCACCGAAGAACTTTCCTCAACCAGGCGCAACGCACGATGCTGGCACACGTTGTAGAAAGATCTGACTGACCCATCTTCCTGTTTGGCGCAGATTACCGACTGCCCCATAAAGTCGTGCACCACAAAGTCACCCGGCTGCTCCAGATCCACCAAGCGCCCGGCCACGTGCCAGATCTTGGTCCACATGTGGTCCCACTCCTGTTGGGCAAATTCTGCGGAGTAATAGCGATCCCCGGTGACCGGGTCGCCGCGAAGCAACGTGGGGTCCCGGCCATCCATCGTGTCTGGATGCACCGGAATATTGAGAATCGGAATCTCGATCGATGGCTTATTCATAAAAGTCCTTGCGTAATGGGAATCTGCTCATCGGTGTACGCAATATCGCCTTCACCAATATACTCTGCCCGAAACACAAAAACGAACCCCCCCGTAAACCCGGTTCCACACAGGACAGCCCATCATGTTGAACAGACAAGTTGTACTCAAAAGCCACCCCAACGGCGTTCCACAGCCCGAGGATTTCGAGTTGATAGAGAGCACCGTGCCCGAAGCCGGTGAAGGCCAGATGCTTGTCAGAAACCTCTTTTTTTCCCTCGAGGCCGCGATCAGAGGATGGCTGGACGGCAAAGCTAATTATTTCGAACCTATCCCTCTGGGAGGTCCGATTAGGGGCCCATCGGTAGCAAGAGTGATTACATCTCACCTTGAAGGGTTTGAGGCAGGCGATATGATTTTCGGCCTGCATCACTGGGAGGACTACTCACTCAGCGGCGCCAATACGGTGCTACTCTCAAAGCTCAGCCCGGAACCTGATATCCCCCTCTCCTACTACTCGGGCGGTCTCGGTGGCTCAGGCCACACCGCATACGTCGGGCTACATGAGATTGGCAAGATTCAAGCCGGAGAGACCGTGCTGATCAGTGCCGCAGCAGGCGCCACCGGTTCAATGGCCACCCAGATAGCCAAACTACGCGGCTGTAAAGTGGTAGGTATTGTGGGTAATGACAATAAGGCAAAGCTCGTCACCGAGACCTTGGGCGCTGACGCAGCCATAAACTACAAAACATGTGGCGATTTATCACAGGCCATCAATGAAGCGTGCCCAGACGGTGTGGATGTCTACTTCGATAACGTTGGCGGCCACACTCTCAATGCCGCGCTTGAGTGCATGAACACCTTTGGACGCATCATTGGCTGCGGGATGATCAGCGACTACAACGATCAGGATAACCCTACACCTATCTTCAACATGTGGAAAATGGTTGAGAAGGAACTCACTTTGAAAGGTTTTCTGCTCTATACCTACATGGACAAAGTCCCGGAAGCTTCCCGACAGTTACACGAATGGGTGCGCGCAGGTGACCTCCACATTTTAGAAAATATTACCCAGGGTTTGGCACGAGCAGGCTGGGCTTACAGTGAAATGATGCGCGGTGCGACCATTGGCAAAAACTTGGTGGCCATGGACCTGGAGGCGGGCGACACACCCTGATAGTGCTGCCTCCGGGCGCTCACAACCAGCAGCGCTGTGCTAGGGAAAACTTTTCTAGCCGCGCTCGCGGGTGCTCATAACGCCGAAAAGACAACAGGACTCCCAAGCGATCTGGCTCCCACATCCCTGATAAGATCCGATCAGGTTTGAGATCGATAGGAACGAGTCAAGTTGTTAATCCGCGAGGCAAAGGTCAATGACTTTCAATGCATCATAGACATCAATGCGAGTGAGGAAGAAAAAACCAGCCCGATAGACTTAGCCAAGATTACCCAACTGCATTTCTGGTCGGACTATCACAGAGTTGCGGTCGAGGGAGATCAAGTCGTTGGATTTCTGCTAGTAATGAGTGATGCGTCAGATTACGACGGTGACAACTTTCAGTGGTTTGTAGACCGGTACTCTAGTTTCCTTTATGTCGATCGTATCGTGATCGATCAAGCGCATGCGAGGCGCGGCGTTGGGAGTGCGCTTTACTGTGATCTGATCGAGTTCGCAACGCGTCGAGGCCATCCCGCTCTGTGTTGTGAAATCAACGTGTTACCGCCTAATCCTGCATCCCATGCATTTCATGCACGATTTGGTTTCAAGGAGGTCGGTCGCAGCGCAGAGACCGGGGCGCCAAAGATTGTTACGTACCAGATGGCGGAGCTCTAGCTATCAATGGGTTTGGTTGAAACGTTGCGATACGGAGGAAGATTGGCCCGCCCGGAGAGATTCGAACTCCCGACACCCAGGTTCGAAGCCTGGTGCTCTATCCAGCTGAGCTACGGGCGGAGGCGCGAAGCTTAGGTACAGCGCTTACAAAGGTCAAGAACTGCGGCACTCAAAAAGGGGGCAGGTACTTGCATGGTCACCACCACACTGCGTAGAAAAATACTAATATGAGGGTCACCACCACCGCACTGACGTTGAAAGTTTGGCTGGTAGAAAAACTAACGCCTGATGGATCAACGAACCCGGGCTGACGTGCGGGGCGAGCAATAGACCACAAGACACCGATGCCAACGCAGAGCAGAAACACCAGCCCCACTCGATCCATAAACGGTAATTCTGGCAAGTAGAGCTTGAACATTAGCGACAATACTGCCGATGCAATCGCCGCCAGCAACGCCGCAGTTGCAGTGGTGCGCGACCAGAACAATCCCAGCATAAAAATAGCAACGATTCCCGGCGTGAAAAATCCGGTGAACTCCTGAATGTATTGAAACGCCTGCTCAAAGTTACCCAGTAACGGCTTGGCGGCAATCATGGCAATGCCCATGGCACACACTGCAACAATGCGACCAATGCGAACCCCTGACGTACCGTCATCTGTCGCGAGCCCCAACATGGGTGCCACATCTACCGTGAAGATAGTGGAGATGCTGTTACACATTGACGCCAAAGACGAGACGATAGCCGCCAACAGAGCTGCAAAAACCAAGCCCTTAATACCGACTGGAAGTAGGGTCATGGCGGAGGGATACGCTTGATCCGGCGAGGCAAGGTCAGTATTCAACACAAACATCGCAATACCAGGTAACACAACGATCACAGGCATCAATAATTTTAGGAAGGCAGCAAAGGCGATTCCCTTCTGCGCCTCATCAACACTTTTAGCACCCAGCGCCCGCTGGATAATGTACTGGTTAAAACCCCAATACGAGATGTTCATGATCCACATGCCACCCACAAGCACAGAAAGGCCAGGCAAACTCATATAATGAGGATGTCCCTCTTGCAGAATCATGTGAAATTTCTCGGGTGCCTGAGCAGTCAAAACGGAGAAGCCGGCCAGCGGACCAGCACCGCCCGCGACTTTATCCAGTAAAATCCACGCGATGAGCAATCCACCGAGCACCAGCAACACCACTTGAATGATGTCCGTCAACGCCACCGCCCGCAGGCCTCCGTAAAGCGAGTAGGCAATTGCAAAAGCACCAAGCGCAACAAGACCCACCACCAAATCGACACCCGCTACGGTATTAATTGCCAGAGCGCCCAACCACAAAATAGAGGTGAGGTTGACGAAGGTGTATACCCCCAGCCAAAAGAGCGCCATCA
>Ga0209374_1002341_pt1 | contig 16411 bp, 9 predicted proteins | sample SaaInlLV_DNA_10m_FD_184683 | JGI IMG/M metagenome (GOLD analysis project Ga0209374, IMG submission 184683) | Marine microbial communities from expanding oxygen minimum zones in the Saanich Inlet - SI075_LV_DNA_10m (SPAdes) (version 2) | ecosystem: Environmental > Aquatic > Marine > Unclassified ...
TGCGAAACCACCTCCGTTAAGGCCGTGGCCTGCTTGAACTGACTTGTATGAACCATCTTTGTTTTGGTTGTTGAGGACTTGGTCTCTGAAAAGTTCGTTGTATTTTTCCCACTCCTTCCCTCCATTGTTGATCATCGCTTGGGCTGCGTAATAGTGGCCGTAGAGATCTGAGTGTTTGGTCTTCCAATCAAGTTTCATGTTTTCATGCATGAATTTCACTGCTTTACGAGCTTGACGATTTGCGGAAGATTCCCAAATTTGAAAGCAAAGGGCACCGACAGCCGCAAGCGTGGTTCCGTCTTCGCGGATCGAAGGGCTAGAGTAGCCGAATGCTCCGCTAGGGGCTTGCTTAGTCTCCATGTAGTCGAGACCCTTTTTGACGCATCGTCTTAAGTTTGCGAAGTCAAGACCGGTGTATTTACAGGCCTTAAGGGCCTGAAGCTGCCACCCTACAATTGAAGTGTCGGTATGCCCACCTTCTTCGACGTATGAGTATGCCCAACCACCATTTGAGTGCTGGCTATTGATGAGGAATTGGCCGGAAGCCATGACTGCGTCTTCCAGCTGATTGATATTTTCCCCGAAGGACTTCACGCAAAGGGTGTAAGCTTCAGCAAGGGCGTAAACTGCAATCGCGTGTTCATAGCACCAGCTTTTTGCCTTGAAATCATCAGCTAGCTTGCCGTTGTTTTTCATGGATTTATCGACAAGGAAGGTAATGGCAGCGAGAACGGTGTCGCCAAATTCTTCGGACCCAGCGGTTTCGCAATGTCCGAGATAGGCAAGGAGAGCAAGCCCAGTCATAGGCACAGATCGGCTTGTCCACGAGCCGTCTTTATTTTGTTTCTCTTTTAGCCAGCGTAATGAGGCGACAACGGCGTCTTCACATTTTTCAGTGCCGCCGTTCGAAGTGAGTCGTTGGAGGCGGTCGGCCTTAGAGCAGCGCTTTCTCATGGCAGTCGGGATATTACCGAATCCACCACCAGCGCCGGATCCATCTCCGTCACCCCAACCATCGCCAAAGTCATTTCCATCGCCAAAGTCAGTGCTTGGATCTGGAACGTCAATTTCTGGAATAGGAATAGCCGTGGGAGATGAGGTGTTGGCTGCAATGACTTTAGACATTGAAGCTGAAGGTGCAGCAGGTTTGCGCTCAATCTTTGTTTGAACTTTCTTTTGTTTCAGGTTTTCCTCGGCTTCGGGAGTCCCGTTATAGCTGACTAACTGCGGGATGTTCTTGGAAGGCAGGTTCATCGCGATGATCCAGAGGATCAGCCCGACGAGGACCATAAGTAAAAGAGCAATGACCAAGCTGGTGATGGTCGACATCCGTTGCTGGGCCGCGAGTCGGGCTTGGGCCTCTGGCGAAAGTTGCGCGTGTAAGCTCATAGAGTGATAACAGGGAAGGGTGTTTTGATGTCAGATTACTGCAGGACAGAAGCTGAAGTTTGGTTTGAAGAATAGAGGCAGTCTGTTGTTTGCACTGAGAACGATTGAACTAGGTGGTTTCTTAGAAAATACTCAATGCTACCGACCCCTTGAGATTTAGCCCCAAATTGGGCTTTTCGACAAAGAAAAAAGCCGCGCATCCCCAGATGCGCGGCTTTTGAAAAATAAAGAGAGAGAGTTTAGTTGGTCTTTGCTCCCGTAGCGGGAAGGAATCTGTAATAGGACTCAAGCATTAAGGTTGCGAGGCAGGCACGATAGTGACGACCGTAACCACCGTCTCCGGCAAAGGATCCCGCGACCGCATTGATCTTATTTCCACCACCAACAACCTTATAATAACCATCTTTATGTTGGTTATCGAGAACCTGATCGCGGAAAAGCTTGTTGTAGCGTTCCCACTCAGGTCCACCATTGTTAATCATGCACTGGACCGCATAGTAGTGACCATAAAGATCTGAATCTGCAGTATTCCAATCAAATTTCATCTCCTTGTCCATAAAGCGGACGGCTTTGCGGGCAACTTTACTGGCGGAAGATTTCCAAATCTGGAAACAAAGAGCGCCGACAGCAGCAAGAGTAGTTCCGTCAGATCCACCGTGGACGTTTGGGCCAGAGTATCCAATTGCTCCACTTGCCAGCTGGCATCGCTCGACGTAATCCAATCCTTTTTTGTAGCAACGTGTTAGGTTTGCGAAATCAAGGCCAGTGTATTTGCAGGCCTTAAGCGCTTGGAGATGCCATCCGACGATTGAAACATCACCGCCTCGAGGGCTGTCCTCACTGTAAGCATAGTCCCAGCCACCACCTTGGTGTTGACTGTTGATCATAAATTGTCCGGAAGCCATGACGGCATCTTCTAGCTGGTTAATATTCTCTCCAAAAGATTTGATACAGAGGGTATAAGCCTCAGCTAAGGCATAAACGGCAATCGCGTGCTCGTAGCACCAGTGATTGTTCTTGAAGTCACTTCCAAGCTTGCCGTTATTTTTCATTGCTTTGTCGACTAGGAAGGTAATCGCTGCGAGGACAGTTTCGCCAAACTCTTCCGAACCTGCGGTCTCGCAGTGACCCAAGAAGGTCAGGAGTCCAAGACCAGTCATGCCAATTTGCTGTTGTCCACACCATGAGCCGTCTTCGTTTTGCTCTTCTTTCAGCCAGCGAAGAGTTGCGACAACGGCGTCTTCACATTTTTCAGTCCCGCCGCTTGAAGTTAAACGTTGGAGGCGGTCGGCCTTGGAGCAACGCTTCTTCATGGCAGTTGGGATATTACCGAACCCACCACCAGCACCTGATCCATCTCCGTCGCCCCAACCGTCGCCGAAGTCATTTCCATCACCAAAGTCAGTGCTGGGATCGGGGACGTCGATTTCTGGGACAGGAATGGCAGTAGGGGATGATGTATTGGCCGCAATGACTTTGGACATTGAAGCTGAAGGTGCCGCAGGTTTCCGCTCGATTTGAGTCTGGACCTTCTTTTGTTTGAGATTTTCCTCGGATTCAGGGGTCCCGTTATAGCTAACCAGTTGCGGAATATTTTTAGCAGGAAGGTTCATCGCAATAATCCAAAGGATCAATCCAACAAGAACCATTAACAAGAGAGCGATGATCAAGCTGGTGATGGTCGACATCCTCTGTTGGGACAAAAGTCGTGCCTGGGCTTCCGGTGAAAGTTGTGCGTGTAAACTCATAATGGGATTGGCAGAAAAATCTAAATTTAAGGTGGGAGGAAAATACCGACCAAAACGTAGTTTGGCCAGCGAAGAGATCTAGTGATTTTCTTCAGTTTGAACGTATTACTTCAGAAAAAATTAGGGAAAATTTGAGGAATAGTCAGTTTTCGAGGGAATAGGCGATTCATAGGAGGTGGTTGAACAGCATTTTCATGATTCTTGCCGCCATAGAGATTTCTTATCTCAATTCCCCTTATCATTTTTGAGCAGTTATGGGGGTGATTGTGCCGATTCCATTGAACTCTCCGTAGTAAGGACTTTTTGATGTCTCATTCCTCGTGAAGTGAACTATTTCAGTAGTTTACAAGGGATACTAAAATTAAGTAGCGGATGACGTCCCACTTCCAGTGAAATGATTGAGGCTTTTTTAACGCGGATTGAGTAAGTTTCTGCACCAAGGATATGCTCGACTAGAGCTGAAAAATCGGGCTCATGGCCAACCATAGCGATCCGATTAAATTGCTCATAGGCCTTGAGCTCTTGAAGAACGGTTTCTGGTCTCATCCCGCAAGCGAGCCATGGTTCGATGACAGGTTTTGGACAGCCTTCGGCGGCTAAGATTTTAGCTGTCTCTTTTGCTCGCAAGACGGGGCTTGAAAGAACGATGTCGGGTATAAGCTCATGCTTCTTAAGAAACCTTCCAACCCGCTGAGATTGTTCGTGACCTTTTTCAACAAGATTTCGGACGAAGTCACCACCAGCTAGCCCATGAGCAGCGGCGGTGGCATGACGAATCAAGAGAAGTGTCATTAATTTACATGGTCATGCCACCATCAACGGCGAGCACTTGGCCTGTAATGTAGCGGGCTTCTGGTCCGGCAAGGAAAAGCGAGACATTGGCGATGTCGTCAACTTGGCCGAAATCAGCGAGGGGGACCTTTGCGATGATCCCTTGTTTGAGGTCGTCAGAAAGTTCGTCGGTCATATCGGTGGTAATAAAGCCCGGAGCAATGGCGTTACATGTGACTTTGCGCCCAGCAAGTTCGCGAGCCACTGATTTAGTGAAACCAATCAGCCCCGCTTTTGAAGCTGCGTAGTTGGCTTGGCCGGCATTTCCGATCAGCCCGATCACGGAGCTGATGTTAATAATCCGGGGGTCGGTGCCTTTCATAAGTGGACGTTGCAGAGCCTTAACAAGGTTGAAGGCCCCCTTAAGGTTGGTATCAAGAACGGCGTCCCAATCCTCCGATTTCATTCGCATAATTAATCCGTCTCTCGTTACGCCAGCATTGTTGATGAGAATATCGATTCCCCCAAGGTCTTCAACAATAGTTTTTCCGGTCTCTTGCACGGAGTCAAAATCGGCGACATCTAATGGGTAAAAGCGGGTTGAGTCGGGATGAACTGCATTAATTTCCTTGGCGGCGGCTCCACAGCTCGTGGGGTTGCGGGAAATGATGGCCAGCTTTGCTCCTTCGCGGGCGAAAGCGTGAGCAATGGCAAGGCCGATACCGCGACCTGCTCCGGTGATCACAACTCGTTTTCCTGAAAATTTGGACATGTGATGAGTTTGTAGTGTTTTTACAGCAAGGCCAAGGCCTCTTTAAGATCGCTGAGATTTTCCGTGCTGTGGGCAGCGCTCAGGGTGATTCGAAGTCGTGCCGTTCCTCGTGGGATGGTGGGGTATCGAATCGCTGGAACTAAAAAACCGCTTTTAAGGAGAGAACCTGAGGCCGCAAGCGCGGATCTGTTTTCGCCAATAATCTTGGGAATGATTGGGGTAGGGGAGCCAAAAGAGTCTGAGTAAGTCTTAAGGCGATCACGTCTCGCAATTCCTTCTGGTGAATTCAAAAGGCTGAGAGCTGCAAGGCTTGCAGCGGCTTGTGAGGGTGGTGGTGCTGTCGAGTAAACTAAGGAACGGGCTTTATTGATGAAAAGATCAATCCATGGCCTTGATGCTGCGAGATAGCCGCCGGCCGAGCCTAGAGATTTCCCGAGGGTGCCCATTTGAAAATCAATTTGATCCTGAAGGTTCAACTTTTCTGCAAGTCCTTGTCCGGTTTGGCCGAGTACTCCGATGGCATGGGCTTCGTCCAAAAAGAGGAGGGCGCCGTGCTTTTCCTTAAGTTTTACGATTTCGGAAAGAGGGCAAAGGTCGCCATCCATAGAGAATACGGATTCGGTTACAATTAAAGTACGGCCGCTACTAGAAGTGAGGAGTTTTTCTAGCTTATTGAGATCGTTGTGCGGAAAGATACGAAGGGTTGCCCCAGAGAGTTTAGCGGCGTCGATGAGACAGGCATGGGCAAGTTTGTCTAGAATGACAGTGTCGCCCTTACCTATGATTGCCGGGATTATTCCCATCGCGGTGGTAAAGCCATTGGCGAAAGTGAGCGCTGCTTCGGCCTTTTTGAGAGTAGCTATTTTTTCTTCAAGTTGGTGGTGTATATCAAGAGATCCGCAAATGAGTCGAGATGCTGTGCTGCCCGTCCCATAATCTTGCAAGGCTTTTGTGGCGGCTTTAATAAGAGCCGGGTGTTGGGAAAGCCCGAGATAATCATTCGATGAAAAGTTGATGAGTTTTTGGCCTTGTAGTTCGACGGTTGGAAGATCCGGATTACTTATTGGGCGCAGCCCGCGAAGAAGTCCCCTCTGTTCAAGGTCTTTCAGTTCGTCTTCGGGTTTTCTCATTTTACTCGTTAAAAAAGGCGCTCCAACATTTCTGCGGAAGCGCCTCTTGAATGAAAGTTTTTAATTCGCGCTGACTACTCGGAAATACGACCGCAGCACTGCTTGTATTTCTTGCCTGATCCGCAGCTGCAAGGCTCGTTGCGTCCAACCTTTGCGATGGGGCGGCGCTTCGGAAGGTTGAGTTTCAAGCCGCTTTCATCGGAGCCGCTTCCGGTTTCGGGAACGACACTAGATGAACCGGAGACTGCCATATTATTTTCATTTCCGCCCGAAATCTGTTGAGGCACATCGGCGAGAACAGGGTCAATTTCACGGATCGTGGTGAAGCGAAAGAGATTATGAACGGCACCCTCATCAATCGTATCCATGAGCGCGGTGAAGAGCTTGTAAGCCTCCATTTTATATTCCACGAGAGGATCTTTTTGACCTTGCGCTCGAAGCTGAACGCCTTCCCGAAGTGAGTCCATCGCGTATAGATGTTCCTGCCATTTTTGATCAATAGCATTGAGCATGATGTGGCGTTCGAGAGAATCGAGGTGTTCAGAATCCTCCATCTCGATCTTGCGTCCATAGGCGGTGTGAACTCGTTCGAGAAGAAATTTTGAGTTCGCTTCGACATCGCGGGTTTCAAACTTTGCTTCGTCGATGGAGAGGTGAAGGGGGAATGTTTTATTCACCCAGTTTAGGAGTTCCATGAAGTCGGGTTGACCCTCATCACGCTCTTCCATGTAGTAACTCACCTGAGAGGGGATAATGCGGTCAAGAAGCTCCATAATGAGTTCTCGCGGATCTTCTGATTTGAGAACCTCGTTACGATAGCCATAGACCACTTCGCGCTGACGATTCATCACGTCATCGAAGTCGAGAACGTATTTTCGTCGGCGATAATACATTTGCTCGACTCGTTTTTGGGCTGTTTCCACTGACCGGTTGAGCCATTTGTGTTCAAGAGCTTCACCATCTTCCATGCCGAACCGCTCCATCATGTTGGTCATGCGATCGGCAGCAGCGAAATTGCGCATTAAGTCATCTTCAAAAGAGATGAAGAATTGTGAAGATCCTGGGTCGCCCTGACGTGAACAACGTCCACGAAGTTGTCGGTCAGTCCGGCGGGATTGGTGGCGCTCGGTGCCTATGACGAAGAGTCCTCCAGCTTCTTTTACGTCTTGGCCAAGTTTAATATCGGTTCCGCGCCCAGCCATGTTGGTTGAGACGGTGACGGAACCAAGCTGACCGGCAGCCTTTACGATTTCGGCCTCCTGAAGGTGATACTTAGCGTTAAGAACTTTATGTGTAATCTTTGAACGTTGAAGCATTCGTGAGAGTGTTTCGGATGCTTCCACCGAAGCGGTTCCAACAAGGACTGGTTGCCCCAAATCATGGCATTGTTGGATTTTTGCAACAACGGCATTGAATTTTTCACGACGGGTCTTGAAGACTTGGTCGTTGTGATCCTTCCGCTGGTTCGGTTTGTGATTGGGGATGGGGAGCACGTCGAGTCCGTAAATATCCTGAAATTCAGCAGCTTCAGTTTCAGCGGTCCCGGTCATGCCGCCGAGTTTTTCATAAAGTCGAAAATAATTCTGAATCGTGATTGTAGCGTAAGTCTGGGTTTCGCGCTCGATTTCCACATTTTCTTTTGCTTCGACCGCTTGGTGAAGCCCATCAGACCAACGGCGTCCGGTCATTTCGCGTCCGGTATTTTCGTCGACAATGACTACCTTGCTATCCTTGACAACATACTCGTTGTCTTTCTCATACAAACAATAAGCTTTCAGAAGTTGCGAAATGGCGTGAACTCGGGTGCCCTGAGCATCCATTTTGGTCTGGATTCTGTCCTTTTCGGCGAGGCGTTGTTCATCGTCCAGATCGGGGTTGGCATCGACATTGGCGAAGTCAGAGGCAAGGTCAGGTATGACGAAAGCTTCGGGATCTTCAGGTGAAAGGAACTCACGACCCATCTCCATGAGGTCGGCGTCGTGTCCTTTCTCATCGATCGTAAAGTAAAGCTCCTCTTTGATCGCGAATAGCTCTTTCTTTTGAGCGTCCTGATAGAATGAAAGTTCAGTCTTTTCAATGAGGCGGCGCGTGTCTGGATCTTCCATGCAGCGCATGAACTGGCGGTTGCGTGGTTGACCGAGCTTCAGCTTGAAGAGTGCGCGTCCAGCAACCTCATCGTAGCCTCGTGCGAGTGCATCATTGGCTTCGGTGGCAAGCTCGTTGCAAAGGTGGTTTTGTTTTTTGACCAACTGCTCGATCACGCTGCGGTAGCGTTTATATTCCTCAGTGTTGGAAATCACAGCGGGGCCTGAGATGATGAGAGGAGTCCGGGCCTCATCGATTAGAATTGAGTCGACCTCATCAACAATTGCGAAGTAGTGATCGCGCTGAACTTGATCATCGGTCGAGCCAGCCATGCCGTTGTCGCGAAGATAATCGAATCCAAATTCGGCATTCGTTCCATAAGTGATGTCGCAATAATATTGTTCACGGCGGATGGCGGGAAACTGTTGATTTTGAATACACCCAACGGTTAGACCGAGGTATTTGAAGAGAGCACCCATCCACTCAGAATCACGACGAGCAAGGTAATCGTTGACGGTTACAAGGTGGACTCCAAGTCCGGTGAGGGCGTTTAGGAAAACGGGAAGGGTTCCAACCAATGTCTTACCCTCACCCGTTTGCATTTCAGCAATCTTTCCTTGATGAAGCGAGATGCCTCCCACGAGTTGGACATCAAAATGAACCATGTCCCAAGGGAGCATACTATCGACCACTTCAATCTCAGTTCCGCAGAGACGACGAGCACCGTTTTTTACAGTGGCGTAAGCTTCAGGAAGGATCTTATCGAGGTAGTTGTCACGAAGAGCCGGGAATTGTTCATCGATTTCGTTGAAAGCGGTCTTCGCATCATCGATTTCTTCACGAGTCCTAATTCTGCTAGGAAGATTGGGGAATTCGTCGCGAAGGGCATCGAATCTTTCTTGAACACTAGCTGCTGCCTCGGAGACCGCCTCGTCGTCCATGGTTTCTAGCTGCCTTTTGGTAGGGAGCTTAAGTGGGAGGTAGCGATGGAGATGCTTTTGCCAATCTTTGACGCGGGCGAGCAATTGCTCTTCGGATTCCGTTTGATAGGCCTCCTCAAGGTCATTGATTTGTACCACCAAGGGCTGCATGCGCTTGAGTTCCCGCTGGTTTTTAGAACCAACGATTTTCTGGAGAGTCCACTTGATCATGAAGTTTTACCCGCGTTTTATTGCCGGGAGGGGTCAAATATACCGTTCGCGCGTGAGAAGCAAGGGGGGCTTTTCGGGAAAATAGTAAGATTTTCGGAGGGTGGTATTTTAAAAGGGTTGATTCGGAATCCAAGGGGCTTTGGGAATTTGACCATATTTTAGAGTGAGCCAATGCTAGCCCAATAAAAAAACAAGAGCTTTAACTGCTGACACGATGGTGGTTTGAGTCTGTAAATACCAATGATTGAGCCTCCGGTGCTTAGGTCGCAGTCTTCAGGAATTAGAGTGCATTGCGGAGATGAGATGAGGATTTGTAATGCTAACGGATCTTTTTTCATTCTTTAATTTGATCGCTTGAGGCGGTCATTTGGTGCCAGAAGGAGTCTTAAGATTGCTAATTCCCACGATTAAGCATTGCACGGGGTGTTTCCATGGCTAGCGTCCGTCCTTTCCCGGCATGAATATCCACGAATATCAGGCAAAAGAGCTGTTTGATCGCTTTGAAGTCCCCAGTCCCCGGGGAAAGATGGCAGGAACAGCTGAAGAGGCGGAAGCCATCGCAAAAGAAATCGGTTCAGACCTTTTGGTGGTCAAGGCTCAGGTCCACGCAGGGGGCCGGGGAAAAGGCACCTTCAAAAATGGTTTTGAAGGGGGTGTCCATCTCACCAAAGATCCCGTCACGATCGGCGAAATTGCTGGCAAGATGATAGGTGAAACTCTCGTGACCAAGCAGACTGGCGACGAAGGACGACTTGTCCGTAAGGTAATGGTTGCCGACGCGGTTGAGATCGAGCACGAATATTATCTTTCGCTCCTCATGGACCGCGACACAAGCCGTCCTGTAATTGTCGCCTCGACTGAGGGTGGTATGGATATCGAGGAAGTTGCTGAAAATCGGCCTGAAAAAATCATCAAGCAACTCGTTCACCCGCTCGCTGGCCTTCAGCCTTATGAAGTTCGTAAGCTCACAGCGGCCCTAGGATTGAAGGGTGGAGCTGCCAAGGAATTCAGCAAGCTTCTAAAAAATCTCTATAAGCTTTTCCTTAGCCTTGATTGCGACATGGTCGAAATCAACCCGCTTGTTGAAACAAAAGACGGACAGGTTCTCGCCCTCGATGCAAAGTTCGGTTTCGATGACAATGCGCTTTATCGTCACCCTGAGGTTCTCGCTTATCGAGATACTGAAGAAGAGGACCCTCGCGAAGTTGCTGCTTCTGAGTTCGACCTTAGCTACATCGGGCTTGATGGAAACATTGCCTGCCTCGTGAACGGGGCTGGTCTAGCAATGGCAACTATGGATGCTATTAAGTTTGCGGGCGGTGATCCTGCCAACTTTCTTGACGTCGGTGGTGGTGCGACAAAAGAGCAAGTCGTGGGAGCCTTCAATATCATCCAATCTGACGCCAAGGTTGAAGCGATTTTAATTAATATTTTTGGCGGGATTATGGATTGCAACGTCATTGCCGAGGGCGTGGTAGCGGCAGTTCAGGAGACAGGACTTAAGCTGCCTCTTATCGTTCGTCTTGAAGGAAATAACGTGACTGCTGGTCGCGAAACCCTTTCCGCTTCCGGCCTCGCTATCACTGGCGCGGACGATCTCGCAGATGCTGCCAAAAAGGCTGTCGCTTCTGTCTAAATTCCAAACTGAACTATAAAAAGATGTCTATTCTTGTTAATGCAGACACCAAGGTTTTGGTGCAAGGAATCACTGGTGGGTTTGGCGGACGCCATGCCGGACTGAGTCTCGAATATGGGACCTCGCTTGTTGCTGGAGTAACTCCGGGGAAAGGAGGGAAAACTTTCGATCATGGCGATCACAGTGTTCCAGTTTTTGATACCGTTTCTGATGCGGTGAAAGAAACTGGAGCAACTACTTCGGCGATTTTCGTGCCGCCACCATTTGCAGCTGATGCCATCCTCGAGGCGGTCGATGCTGGTGTTGACTTAATTGTCGCGATTACCGAAGGCATTCCTGTGATGGATATGATGAGGGTAAAGGAATATATGCGTGGATCTAAAACTCGCCTCATTGGACCCAATTGTCCTGGCGTCGTGACTCCTGGAGCTGGTCCTGACTCCACGGGTGGCTGCCGTATTGGAATAGCGCCAGGTTACATTCACAAAAAAGGAAACGTTGGTATTCTTTCTCGTTCTGGAACGCTCACCTACGAAGCTGTTTGGCAGGTGACTTCACTTGGCTATGGCCAAAGTACTTGCGTCGGAATCGGAGGAGATCCTATCAATGGGACTTCCCATCTCGATATTATTAAGCTTTTCAACGAAGACCCCGAGACTGAGGCGATTATCATGATCGGTGAAATTGGTGGTTCAGCCGAAGAAGAGGCGGCGGCTTGGATCAAGGAAAACTGCAAGAAACCTGTCGCTGGATTCATCGCCGGTGCGACTGCGCCACCGGGACGCCGCATGGGCCATGCTGGAGCAATCGTTTCAGGTGGGCAGGGGACTGCTGAAGCAAAAAAGGCCGCTATGGCTGATGCTGGCATTGTCGTAGCCGAGACTCCTTCCGAGATGGGATCGGCGCTTCTCGAGGCATGGGGTAAGTAAGGTGATCTGAATTTAAAATCTTTAAAAGCGCGATTGGGGCAAGCCTTAATCGCGCTTTTTTGCGTTTCAATCGAGTATCAGAAAATAGGGTTGGTTATGTGATTTCAACAAGGGCGGCAAAAAAATAAGAAGGTTCCTATTGAGATGCTTTCATGACTCCAAAGGGATCTTCAAAGGATGAAGATTTAACTTCAAACTCTTTTACCAAAGGGGAATCTGTTTATCTTCCTCATTTTCTTTTCGAGCGGGGGCTGTAATCAGATCCAGGTCGAGAATGAGATCAAGGGAAGCCCTTTCCTCTTCTTCTAGAATCTCGCGGAGGTGCTCTCTCCACATCCGTGCATCCCCACCTTGCTTGCGAGATAATTGTTCGGCCCATTGGGTTAACACTCCGCTGGCGTTTGCTCTCTTACGGATTTTTGCGAGCCAAGAATTATAGGTTTTCATGAGGGAAGAGACTGGAGAATGATCAAGGAGAGGACAAATTGCCAAGTGGAATTGGATACACTTAATTTGAAAGTGTACCCCTCAATGAAAATAGCTATATTTTCGGACGAACCTACTAAGGATAAGAAAATGAATTAGGCAAGTTGTAGTCCACTCTTGCCAGATTGGTTTAAAACGAGTGCATTAATACATATGCGCTACGAAGCTATCGATCCTCAGTTTTTTGTCCGTAATCGTGAGCGATTGCTCGAGAATCTAAAGCCGAATAGTTTGGTTGTTATTCATGCCAATGATATCTTTCCAACCAATGCCGATGGGACGATGACTTTCCGCCAAAACAACGATTTGTTCTATTTGACCGGTGTTGATCAAGAAGAGACAGTTTTGATTCTAAGTCCGGATGCGGCGCTTGAGGAGGACCGGGCAATTCTTTTCGTTAGAGAGACTTCTGAACAAATTGCGATCTGGGAAGGAGATAAATTGACAAAGGAGCAGGCAACTGAGGCTTCTGGGATGAAGAATATCCAGTGGACTGATGCGTTTGAGCCGGCTTTTCGTCGCCTTGCGTTACAAGCCGAGAATATTTACCTACACACCAACGAATATGTAGCGGCCTCGCAAATCGTAGAAACTCGTAATCGTCGCTTCATTAGTAGGTGTCAGGATCTTTACCCATTGCACAATTATGAGCGGGTGTCGGTGCCTTTGCAGGAGCTTCGCATGGTCAAAGATCCAGAGGAGATCAAATTTCTTCAGAAGGCAATCGATATCACGGAGGCGGGATTCCGCCGGGTTCTTAAATTTCTTAAGCCCGGAGTTGGGGAGTGGGAATTGGAGGCCGAATATCTTCATGAATTTGTTCGAAGCAAATCTAGGGGGTTCTCCTATTCTCCGATCATTGGTTCCGGAAAAAATGCCTGTGCGCTCCACTATCTTGATAACGATGATATTTGTGAGGACGGTGAAATGGTTCTCATGGACGTAGGAGCTGAATATGGGAATTGGAACGCCGACATGACGCGGACGGTCCCCGTAAATGGAAAATTTTCACCGCGACAAAAAGATGTTTATGAGGCCGTTCTTCGAGTGATGTGGGGTGCGAATGATATTCTTCGTCCTGGCCTTACTCCAAGTGAATATCAAAAGCAGGTTCTCGAAATTATGGAAAAAGAGTTGATCGACCTCGGGTTGATCGATGCTGAAGAGGCCAAGAAGCAAGACAAGTCCAAGAAATTGGTGAAAAAATATTTCATGCATGGGACTTCCCATCACTTAGGTTTGGATGTTCACGATGTATTCCCTGCGAATGCCCCATACGCAGTCGGGCAGGTTCTTACGATCGAGCCCGGTATCTATATTCCTGAAGAGAATTTGGGTATCCGAATCGAGAATGACGTCATGATTGGCGAAGCCGGTAATGTAGATATGTTTGCCAATTTCCCAACGACGGTAGAGGAAATTGAAGCGGCGATGACTGAGTAAGGATAGAAGCTGTTAATCTAATTCTTTGGATCCGTCTTTTTGACCTAGTGTTAGTTATCTTCCTCATTCGGTTGAGCCTTAAGCTAAGTCAGCAAGTTTTTGAGATCATGCTCAAGTCGGTCTATAGCATCTTGGTCAGTCAGTTTTTTTCCGTCTGGGGTGCTGACATAGATCGAGTCGAGGGCGGCTCCTTTCTCGGTGCAGATGCGTGAGTGAACTGTTACGAGATTATGGTCGTTGACAGTTCTAAGAACATCGTGGAGCAATGCGATGCGATCGAGAGCTTGAAGTTCTATCACAGTATAGTGTGGATCGAGATTGTTACTAGTCCAGGCTCGAACGGGGAACTCAAAGACCTGCTTTGTCTCGGGTTTAAGAAAATTTTCCTTCTTCTTGAGGTATTTGGCAGGCTCGTAATCCTCCTGGTGGTTGATTTCATAAAGGGTTGCGACAACGGACTTCTGAGTGTTGTTATTGGTGATCGCCTTGAAATCGTCATTGCAGACGCGGAAGAGGTCTAGGACGATGCCGTCTGGACGTGTGTAGACATCTGCAGAAAGAATATTGAGCTGGTGGGTTGCGAGGGCACAGCAGGTCTTTTCCAAGAGACGATGGGAATTTTGGCTGACAATGATGAGCTCACTATAACCAAATTTGGACCGCTCAATCCACTGGACCGCGCACTCGAAAAGGGTATTAGGTCTCCGTTTTCGCCGATCGATATATTGCCAGAGTGCGACAATATGCTTGGAAATACTTTTCTTACTTCGATACCGAAAGTAGCGCTTCGGCATAAGTTTGGAGTGCTCGTCGAAGATCGCATGATACTTTTCTTTTAGCCCTGATTTAATTTCAGCGAGAGTTTCTTTAACCTCCTGATTAACTTCCTCTTTTTCCGCTGTCATTCCTTCAAGAATGAATTCGCGGGTATTGCGGTAGAGCTGTAGAATGAGAGTTTCCTTCCATGGCGACCAAGCTTCTTCATTAGTCCCGTTGGAATCCGCGTATGTGAAGAGAAGAAGAGCATCAAGACGGTGCCGATCTCTCATGATTTCGGCAAACTCCCGAATGACTTCAGGGTCATCGATATTTTTCTTAGTTGCGAACCTCCACAAGGTGAGATGATGGTCGACGAGAAACATGATGAGCGAACGGCGTCCACCTGATATTTTAAGGCGCTTACAAAGTCGGGCTGCTAGAATGGCAGAGCCGTCAATATGCTCGCGGACGTTTTCTGCTCTTCCGGTATCGTGCAAAATTAGAGCAATGAAAAGAGCGTATGGATCAGGGTGCTTTACGAAAAGATCACGATAGATTTCGTGTTTCGGGTCCTCGTCGTCGACTAAATTATCCAGTTGATCAATACAACGCAGGGTGTGTTCATCGGCGGTATATCTGTGGAAAAATTCGTGCTGGACGAGGCAATCAAGTGCCCCAAATTCGGGAAGGTATCTCCCTAGAACTCCGCAGCGGTGCATCAAGCGAAGGATTCGAGCGACTTGGCCCTTTTTCTCGAGTATTTCCCGGAACGCATCACGGTTTTCAACTCGCATGCGGAACGATTTATCAATGAAGGTCCAACTGGCTTTGATGAGCTTCCGAAGAGAGGGGGAAGGGCTAAGCTCGTATTTTTGGCAGTAAGCGAAAAGTCTGATCAGGCGATTGGGGTTTTCCTCAAAGATTGTTTTGCGGCGAGGAAATAGTCGCTTGTCTCGGATGGTGTAATCGTCAAGTGACTTGAGTTTCTTTTTGATTAAGCCGAAGGTTAGTTTGGAGCGAAGACCGTATTGTTGCCCCTCGTCATGTTGGAGTTCGAAAATCTCGAAGACTGATTTGGTGTGATTGTAAACGTTTCGAGCGTGGGTATAATAGTCCTTCATGAAACACTCAATGCGGCGAAGGATGGATTTTTGTGGGTAGCCAAATTCATTGGCGACTATGCCCTGAAAACGAAGTGTTAAGATATCATTGCCTTTGTCATGGTAATGAAGGGCATTTCTGACTCGATGAAGGAAGTTAAAAGCATCTTTTAGTTCACGCCTAGCAAGGCGGCTGAGAATTCGCCTGGAAACAAGCTCAGTCATCGAACGAGTTCCGGCTTCGGCATCGATGATCCACTCTAAGTTGTGGTAGTCACGGAGAGTGCCGGGGCTATCTTTTATATTAGGCTCTTGGAGAAAAACTGTATGTGACCACTTAGCGTGGCGTGACATGATATCTGATCGCCGTTCTTCAAAAAAAGCCTCCTTATCTTTCTCAATACAGACCTTCCGGAAACGATCCTGAAATTTTTGAAATAAGTCCTGCGGGCCAATGAGCAAGCGGGCATCGAAAAGGGCGGTCCGAGACTGTGGCTCGAGTTTTGCTTCGTTCAGACACTCTGTGATGGAACGAGTAGAAGGAAGAAATTTGAAGCCAAGATCCCATACTGTGTTTTGCAACTCACAAATGATTTCGGAGACTCGCTTTGAGACTTTGCTGGAAGGAACCGAGGTCAGAAAGAGGAGGTCGACATCCGACCCCGGATTCATGATGCCCCGACCGTATCCACCACTGGCGACAAGAGCGAGGCTACTTAATTCTTCGCCTTCTTTTAGCAAAGAGAGTAGAAGAGTTCTTAAAAGATGATCAATGGCTTCTGAGTGAGCTTGGGCGTGCGCTAGGCCTGCTTCACCCGCAAGATGGCGGTTGTGAAGTTTTCCATTCCAGTTTTTCAGATTTGATTTTAGAAAAACGAGTCTCTCTTGGGGGGATAGCTCGCGGATATTTTCTGCTTTTAGATCGTGGGGCACAGGAGAGTGTGGTGGATTACCAGCGGGTTGGGTTAATACGGCCCCAAACGCTGTTACGGGTGTAGTAGGTCTGGCCTTC
>Ga0209374_1002360_pt1 | contig 16343 bp, 18 predicted proteins | sample SaaInlLV_DNA_10m_FD_184683 | JGI IMG/M metagenome (GOLD analysis project Ga0209374, IMG submission 184683) | Marine microbial communities from expanding oxygen minimum zones in the Saanich Inlet - SI075_LV_DNA_10m (SPAdes) (version 2) | ecosystem: Environmental > Aquatic > Marine > Unclassified ...
TTGGAGCCACAATTTATTAATTTAAAAAAAATAATCTAAAAAATATTTTCATTAAAAAAAAGTAATTATTTGACAATTAATTTCCTCATGTTATTGAGAATAATATATGCCAGAAATTATTAAAAATTTACCTAATGAAATTAAAAAAAACAAACTAAAAACTGGCATTTTCATAGGACTTTCTGCATATTGGGGATTAATTTTGATTGGTACTTTTTTATCAATTAATTAAAATTTTTTTTATAAAATCTATATATTGACATCATTATACATCAGGAATATCCATTAATTAAATATATATGGATGTATTTTTACCAATAGCAGAAGTATCAGTTAATATAGTTGCAATTTTTTCATTAAGTGCTGTTGTAGGAATTCTTTCAGGTTTATTTGGTGTAGGTGGAGGCTTTTTAATGACTCCATTTTTAATATTCTTAGGTGTTCCACCAACTTATGCGGTTGCCAATGAAGCAAATAATATACTTGCTACGTCAGTATCAGGCTCAACCACACATTATTTAAAAGATACACTTGATTACAAAATGGGTTTAATGATTGTAATTGGTGGAGCGATTGGAACATTAATAGGAATTTGGACATTTACTTATTTTAAAGGCATAGGAAAAATAGATATCGTTATCTCTTTAGCATACATGTATATACTTGCAATTATTGGGACCGCTATGCTTGTTGAGGGACTTGGTGAAATTGATAAAGCAAGAAAAAAAATCATAACAAAAAAGAAACTGCATGTACATTATTGGATACACGGTCTTCCATTAAGAATGAGATTTCAAAAATCAAAATTATATGAAAGTGCATTTACACCAATTATAATTGGTTTGTTCGTTGGATTTATTGCAGCTATAATGGGAATAGGGGGTGCATTTATTTTAGTTCCAGCAATGATTTATATTATTGGAATGCCAACAAGATTAATTCCTGGCACATCCTTGTTTGTTACAATCTTTGTAAGTGTCATAGTAACTTTTCTGCATGCATTCAATTATGGGTCTATTGATTTAATTTTAGTATTTATGCTTGTTACAGGTTCAATTATTGGAGTCCAAGTTGGTCAAAAATTAGGAGAGTCAGTTGACAGCACAGGATTAAAAACACTTTTAGCATTATTATTATTAATAGTAGGTATAGCAATAGCTTATGATACTTTTTTTGCAGAACATACTACACAAGAAATAGCAAAAATTGATACCAATGATTTAAATAAACTTTCAATGTTTATTAAAAAATTATCTGTTGAAGTTCCAACTTTATATGGATTATTTTCAATAGTTTTTGCAGTCTCACTAGGAGTTGCTGCAGCATTTATAAGAAGATTTTTTTCTAATTTAAGAAAAAAATATTTTAAAAAAGCTGCTTAAGATACAAAAATTTTTATAAAAGACTGCATAGCAATAATACTAACCAATCCAACAGTTATCATTGCAATAAATCCTACAATAAAGGGTTTATAACCCATAGCTCTAATATCTTTTAGATTTGTGGATAATCCAATCGCTGCCATTGCCATTGTTAGAAATACTTTTGATGATGACTTTATTATCTCAATACTATTTTCCCAATTATTATTAAAAGTATTGATAAAAAAATGGTCACCAAAATTTCTTAAAATTATCATTCCAACAAACCCTAAGACAAAATAAGGAAATATTTTTATTATAGAGTAGTTTTTTTCTTTAGACTGACCTCTATTATATAGAAAAGCAAATAGTGGAATCATAATAACTAAAAAAGTATTTCTAATTAGTTTTGTAACTGTTGCGATATTTAATGTTTCAGGACTGTTAAATTGTTGATCATAAATAAGTCCTGCTGCTGCAACTTGAGAGGTTTCATGAATTGAGGTTCCCAAAAATAAACCAACTAATAGTGGTTGTCCGTCAAAATAGATATTAGCAAAATATGGATAAATCAACATTGACAGTATTCCAAAAAGTGTAATGTTCGCTATTGCATAAGATACTTCATTTTTATTAGCTTTAATTACAGGGGCTGTTGCCATAATTGCTGTTGTTCCACAAACGGTGCTGCCAATAGAAATTAAATAAGCCATACGTGTAGGAATTTTTAGTTTTTTAATTAATAATTTAATTACAATTAAAACGCTAATAATACAGACTATTATTAATGGTATTGCTATTTTTCCAAATTCTAAAAATTCAAATGGTTTAAGCTGAATACCAAGACAAATAATTCCAAATTTTAAAATGTATTCTTTTGTAAAATCCAAGCCTTTTTGAAAAGAGTCTCTTACTTGAAAGGCGTTACCAAAAAAAATTCCAATTAAGATAGCGATCATAGCAGTTGAAATTGGACTTTTTTCATAACCAAAAAATTCAATACCAATTATATTATTAAATCCTTGTGAGAGAGTGTACAGGACGAAAGCCAGTATAATACCCGGTACTACAACCAAGTATTTTTTGTGTACCATGAAATATTTTATTTATTAAGCGCTTCTATAGAGTTTAGTCATTACAAATTCTTTATGACCTAAAGCTTCAGCACAAGTTAGTCTACCGTTGGCTACACGCATAGTTGTTTTGATTAACTCATCTCCAGCTTGAGACATATTCATCTCTCTTGAAAGAATTTTTGAAACATCACAATCAATATGCTCTCCCATTCCTTTAACAGTTAAGGGATTAGCTGTTAATTTTATAACTGGCTCAATTGGATTACCAACGATATTTCCTTGTCCTGTTGGAAATAAATGAATATTAAAACCTGCTGCTGCTTGAAGTGTAACACATTCAGCTGCTGCTGATGATGTGTCCATAAAGTATAGACCTTTACCTTTTTTTGGTTCTTCTGCTGGTTCTAACACATCTACAAATTTACAATTACCAATTTTTTGAAAATTACCAAATGCTTTTTCTTCAATTGTTGTTAAACCACCAGCAATATTACCTGCTGTTGGCTGACTCTCTGAAAGATCATCTGTTGCTTCTTTTAAAATAAAATCATTATAAGAACTCCAAGTCTTCATAAACTTATCAGATGCCTCTTTAGTAGCACCTCTTGTAGCACAAACTTTTTCAGCACCTGTTAACTCAGATGTTTCTCCAAAACATAAATGAACTCCTAATGGTTCTAACTTATCCATTAAATTTCCAACAGTAGGGTTTGCGGCTAATCCTGATGTTGTATCTGACTCACCACATTTAACTGATATCCATAGATCGCTCATTGGACATTCTTCTCTTTGTTTTTCAGAAGCCCACATCACAAACTCTTGAGCTTTTTTTGAAGCCTTCATAACAGTTCCAATATCTCCAGTACGCTCAATATGAAAACCTTCAACTGGTTTTCCTGTTTTAGCAATTCCATCTACAATTTTTTTTGTCCATTTAGGTTCAATTCCAATAACTATTACAGCTGCAACATTTGGGTTACTTCCAGTGCCAATCATTGTTCTAAAGTGTAATTCTAAGTCTGCACCAAATTGGAGTCTTCCATATGAGTGGGGAAGGGCAATTGTTCCTTTAATATTATTTGCAACTGCTTCAGCGCATGCATTTGATATATCATCTACTGGCAGAATAATTACGTGATTTCTAGTACCAGCTCTGCCATTTTCTCTTTTATAACCTAAAAAACTTTTTGGAATTTCCATATTTTTTTTACCACTTCTTAGTTTTTACATTGTGAACATGAACGTGTTCACCTTTTTTGATTGATTTAACAACTTTTCCAATATCATGACCATATTTTAAAATAGTATCACCCTCTTTTAGGTCTACCATTGCAATCTTATGACCTAATTGAATTTCGTCTAATGATTGAATTTTAACGGTTTTGTCATTTTCCATGATCCAACAAGCACAATCTTGTTTTGGGGTGATTTTATCTATAACAACTACCCCAACGTTGTCCTTTTCGTCGTGAATTATAATGTCTGTTGCCATAATAGTGTCGATTTGTTTATTTGAAATTTTTTAAATCTTATATATTAATCTTTAAAATTAACAAATTATTTATAGATTTATTTAACAATTTAAGCAGGAAGGCCTAATTATTATGACTAAAATGACAACAGAAGAAGCTTTTGTAAAAGTTTTACAAATGCATGGTATTGAACACTCTTTTGGAATTATTGGATCTGCATTTATGCCTATCTCAGATATTTTTCCAGACGCGGGTATTACTTTTTGGGATGTTGCTCATGAAACTAATGGTGGCTTAATCGCAGATGGATACACAAGAGCAACAGGTAAGATGTCAATGGTTATTGCACAGAATGGACCCGGGATTACTGGATTAGTTACCCCAATTAAAACAGCTTATTGGAATCATACTCCTTTACTTTTAGTTACACCACAAGCAGCAAACAAAACAATGGGTCAAGGTGGTTTCCAAGAAGTTGAACAAATGAATTTATTTAAAGATATGGTTTGTTATCAAGAGGAGGTTAGAGACCCTTCAAGAATGGCAGAAGTATTAAATAGAGTAATTGAAAAAGCTATTAGAGGATCAGCTCCTGCACAAATAAATGTACCAAGAGATTATTGGACACAGGTTATTGATATTGATCTACCCCCAATAGTGAGACTTGAAAGACAAGCAGGTGGAGTTGATGCAATTAAAAAAGCTGCTGACTTATTATCAAAAGCAAAATTTCCAGTAATTCTTTCAGGAGCAGGTGTTGTTATTGGTGGAGCTATAGAAGATTGTAAAAAATTAGCTGAAAAATTAGATGCACCAGTTTGTTCAGGTTACCAACATAATGATAGCTTTCCAGGTAGTCATCCATTAGCAGCAGGACCACTTGGATACAATGGGTCAAAAGCTGGAATGGAATTAATTCAAAAAGCCGATGTAGTTCTTGCACTTGGAACTAGACTAAACCCTTTTTCAACATTACCTGGTTATGGAATGGATTATTGGCCAAAGGATGCGAGTATTATTCAAGTTGATATGAATTCTGATAGAATTGGTTTAACAAAAAAAGTATCTGTTGGAATTTGTGGTGATGCAAAATTAGTAGCACAACAAATTCTTGCTCAGCTTTCACCTACAGCTGGTGATACAGATAGACAAAAAAGAAAAGATATTATTCACCAAACTAAATCTGCATGGTTACAAAAACTTTCAAGTTTAGATCATGAGGAAGATGACAAAGGAACAGTTTGGAATGAAGAAGCTAGAAAAAGAGATGCTGATAGAATGTCCCCAAGACAAGCTTGGAGAGCAATTCAAGCTGGTATGCCTGATGACGTAATTATATCAAGCGATATTGGTAACAACTGTGCAATAGGAAATGCATATCCAACATTTGAAAAAGGTAGAAAATATTTAGCACCAGGATTATTTGGCCCTTGTGGATACGGTTTTCCTTCAATACTTGGAGCAAAAATTGGTTGTCCAGATACACCCGTAATTGGTTTTGCAGGTGATGGTGCTTTTGGTATCAGCATGAATGAAATGAGCTCATGTGCCAGAGAAGAGTGGCCAGCAATTTCAATGGTAATTTTTAGAAATTATCAATGGGGTGCTGAAAAAAGAAATACAACATTATGGTTTGATGATAATTTCGTTGGAACAGAGCTTGATCCAGAATTGAGTTATGCAAAAGTAGCAGAAGCTTGCGGACTAAAAGGAGTTGCAGTGAAAACAATGGAAGAGACTACAGCTGCAATCAAACAATCATGTGAGGATCAAAAAAAAGGTATTACAACATTTATTGAAGTAATTCTAAACCAAGAACTTGGTGAACCTTTCAGAAGAGATGCCATGAAAAAACCAGTTAAAGTTGCAGGGATTAAAAAAGAAGACATGATCAAGCAACCTTCTTTGGTTTCTTAAATATCTTTTAATAGATCAATAGTTATAATAATCTTACTTCATGGAAGTAGTAAACGATAATAGTTGTAGCTGGATAAATGATCTTGATCCAAGAACAGATATAAAAGCCCTAAAATCTAATGAAAACTGTGAGTGGATTATTATTGGTGCTGGTTACACGGGATTATCTGCTGCAAGAAAATTGGGACAATTACATCCAAATCAAAAAATAATATTAATTGATGCACAGTTAGCTGGTGAAGGAGCAAGTTCAAGAAATTCAGGATATCTGGTTGATACAACGCTTAACGACGGTTTTACATCAAATAAAGAATTAGAAAACTATAAAAAGAAAGCAAATATTTATGAATTAGGAATTAAAGTTGTTAAAAAATTTATAAAAGAATATCAAGTTGACTGTGATTGGAATGAGTGTGGCAAATTTTTTGCTTCATCAAATAATAATGATGAAAAAATATTAACAAATTTTTCAGAAACTCTAACAAAATTAGGCTTTGAACATAATCTATTCTTTAATAATGAACTTAAAAAAAGATTAGGAACAAGTTTTTATAATATAGCCCTTTATACGAAAGGAGGAATTTTATTACATCCTGGAAAATTAGTAAGAGCAATGATTGATACACTACCTGAAAACGTACAATTATTTGAAAACTCATCATTATTAAAATGGGAGGCTACCAATGATAAAGTTAAGTGTTATTTTAGTAATGGAACAATCCATTCACAGAAAATTATTTTTGCAACAAATGGATTTCTAAAATCTTTAGGCATCAAAAAAGATTACAATTTTCCACTTACTTTAACTGCAAGTATGACAAGATCTTTATCAGATAAAGAATTTAAATCTATTGGTGAACCAAACGAATGGGGAGTTTTACCAGTAAGACCAATGGGTGCGACTATCAGAATGACAAAAGATAAAAGAATTTTAATAAGAAACACAGCAGAAGTACACAATCCTTTAAAAATGTCTAAAATGAATTTAGATAAAAGATCTTTTAATCAAAAAATAGGTATAAAAAAAAGATTTCCCCAACTTCCAGATGACATTATTCAATCATCATGGTCTGGAATTGTCTCAAGAACAAGAAATAGTTCTCAAATTTTTGAAAAAATTGATAACAATGTATTTGTTGCAGGCTGTTATAACGGTTCAGGCATAGGAGTTGGAACTTTATTTGGTGAACAAATTGCAATAAAAGCAAGTAATGAATATTCTAAAGAAATTGAAACTATAGAGGCAAGAAACAAACCAACTTGGCTTCCTCCTCAACCATTCTTAGATATTGGAATTAAAAGTAGGTTAATTTATGAACGTTTTAGAGCAAAAAATGAAATTTAAAAAAAAAATATCTAAATTTTATAAAGAAATAATATTTAAATTAAAAAAAAAAATAAATTTAGATAAACAAATATTAGAATTAGCTTCTTTGAATGAACTATTTAATTATTTTGGAACTGACAAAGGTACAGAGGTAACGAACCAGTATCAAAAAAATCCTAGTAAAACAGATCAAAAATTAATTGGACATGGTTATGCTCAATTTTATGAAAAACACCTTAATATTTATAAAAATGATAAAATAAATATTTTAGAAATAGGAACTTGGAAAGGTGCTTCTGTTGCAGCTTTTTATCATTACTTTAAAAATGCAATAATATTTTGTATTGATAAAAATTTTAAATTTCAATTTGAGTCAAACAGGGTAAATTTTTTTAATTGTGATACAGAAAATTTTACTGATATAAAAAATTTAGAAAAATATTTCATAGAAAAAAAATCAGAGTCTTTTGAAGTAATTATTGATGATGGCTCACATAATTATACGGACATATTGAATAACTTCCAAAATTTTTTTAAAAGAATTAAACCAGGTGGATTTTATATAATAGAAGATTTTAATCATTACCGTCTACATTCATCATATTTCAATGATAAACCTGATAATGCTTTTGATATTAGCGAAATTTTTGAATTTTTGCTTAATAAAAAAAACTTTAAATCTGAAGATCTAGATCATGATTTTCAAAATTATTGTTTTGAAAATATATCAAATATTACAATCCATAAAGGCATTAAAGACTATTCTTATATTGCATTTATAAAAAAAAAATAATGAACTTAAAGAACTACTAAATCCAATTTTTGTTTACCTAATCTTTCATTACCATTCTCTGTAACAAGATACGTTTCTCCTAAATTCATAGCTAATTGATTTTCTGAATCCATTAATATCATATGCATGAAGAAAATGTTTCCTGGTTCAATAATATATGGATTACCAGTGTAAAGCATAGGCCAATCCATCCAATTAGGAGAAAAAGTTGAACCTAAAGAGTATCCACAAGCATTCATCCTAGCTTTATTAAAGCCTAGATCGTCAAATGTTTTTGCATGTATATCAAAAATATCCCCTGCAGTTTTTCCAGGCACTAAATTATTTGAACAATTCGTTAAAGCTTCAGCACAGGCTTCGTGCATTTTAATATGTTTTGGATTAACTTTACCTATTGGAATTGTTCTAAACATTGCAGAATGATAATGTTTATAAGTTCCAGCCCATTCTAAACTTAATTGATCTGTTGGTGATAAATTTCTTTTTTCAGATTGATATCTACATAGTAAAGCATTGTGACCAGATCCAATTATAAACTCATTAGCAGGGTAATCACCGCCACCTTCAAAAATTACTCTTTGCATTTCTGCTAAAATTTTTGACTCACTCGCACCAGCCTTTGTATATTTCCATGCTTCATCTAATGCACTGTCTGCAAGCTCTGCAGCTTTTTTTACATATGTTATTTCCTCATTAGACTTAATTACCCTAAGTTTTGTAATTAATTCTGATTGGTCTTCAACATTACAATATCCATCCAATGATTTATTTAACTTCAATGCATTACGTCCTGTCATCCCGTATGCTTCATACTCAACACCAATCTTTTTTCCTTTCAAATTAAGTTCATCTAAAATTATTTTGAGATCATCAGTAGGATTAACACCGTCTTTATCAACCCAAATTCTTATATCTTCTATGTTGGATGTATTTTGAGCTTGTCGTAAATCTGGAGCCCTTGTTAAAAGAATTACATTTCCTTTTTGGTCCAGTATTAAAGTTTGAAAAAAAACATAACCAAAAGTATCATAGCCAGTTAACCAATACATTGACTCTTGTCTAAACATTAAAAGAGCATCTAAATTTTTCTCCTTCATGCACCTTAATGTATTTAATTTTCTTTTATGAAATTCCTCTTTACTAAAATGAAGAGCCATTAATTATTTGCTTCAGAAAGCTCTTTACGTATTTTTTGAATAAATTTATTAATTAATTGTGCATCTTCTTTAGAAAGGTACCTATCTTTTTTAATACCTTTTTTAATTTCTTCTCTTACTTTTTCAACAGTGTCTTTACGACCTTCTTTTGAACTTATTGCATTAAGCTTATCTGAATAATTGCTAATTTGTTTCCCAATTGTGAATTCATAAATTAATACAACAGCTATTATAAATATTATTGTTTTATAAATATACTGTTTCATTAATTATTTTTTATGATTAATATTTTTATCTTCTAAAATTTTTTTTAATTCACCATTTTCATACATTTCTTTTACAATATCACAGCCTCCAACAAATTCTTTTTTTATATAAAGTTGTGGAATAGTTGGCCAATCACTGAACTCCTTAATACCTTCTCTTAAAGATTGATCTTCAAGCACATTAACTCCCTTATATTTTACTTCTAAAATTTTTAACATATTCGAAACAGCCATTGAAAAACCACATTGTGGAGCATCAGGTGTTCCTTTCATAAATAAACATATCTCGTTTTCAGTAATTTCTTTATTAATTAAATCTTTAACTTGGTCGTTCATTTTACTCCTTTGTTTTGATTGCAAGTGCATGTAACTCATTACCCATTTTGCCCTTAAGAGAGTTATACACCATTTTATGTTGTTCTATTTTACTTTTGCCTGAAAATTGACTTGAAGTAACAGTTGCAGAATAATGATTTCCATCACCTGCTAAATCTTGTATTTCAACTACTGCATCGGGTAGCGCTTCTTTAATAAGAGCCTCTATTTCATTTAAATCCATTGCCATTACTTACTCATATAATTCGTTAGCCAAATAGTATGTGATTTGATTAAATCGTCAATTGATACTTTTGACTTATCATCAATAATAAGCTCACTATCATTAACGGTTCCAATCTCATCATAATGAACTGAATTTTTTTCAAGAATTTTAGCAACTTCTTTATAATCAGATTGTTCAATTTCAACAATATATCTACCTTGATCCTCACCAAATAGATATTCAAATTTGCTAATTAAGTAATTAGGTTTTTTTAATGTTACTCCTTTTTTTCCTTTAATACACATTTTGGATAAAGCAGTAAGTATGCCACCCAAAGAAACATCATGGGCAGATTTTATAAAATTTTTATCAATAAGCTTTAAAATGGTTTCACCATTATTTTTTTCATTAAATAAATTTATCTCTGGTGGTGGACCATTTTTTTCATTTAAAATTTCTCTTAAAAACAAACTCTGTTCTAAATGACCCTCAGTTTTTCCAATCACTAAAACGATATTTTCACTTTGTTTAAGATCCATTGTAATCATATTTTTATAATTTTGAATTAGTCCAACACCACCAATGGCTGGAGTTGGTTTAATCCCAACTTCTTTTGTTTGGTTGTAAAAAGAAACATTTCCTGAAACAACAGGAAAATTTAAATAAGCACTTGCTTCTCCTAAACCTTGAACACACTCTACAAATTCACCCATGTTATCTTCATTTTCAGGACTACCAAAATTCAAACAGTTTGTTATTGCTATTGGTTTTGCCCCAACAGAAATTAAATTTCTCCAACTTTCACAAACTATTTGTTTACCACCGCTTAATGGATGTGCCCAACAGTATACCGCAGAAGAGTCAACAGATGCAGCAACAGCTTTTTCAGTTCCATGCACTCTAACTACGCCTGCGTCTCCACCAGGTTTTTGAATAGTATCGCCCATTACTGTATGATCATACTGTTGCCAAATCCATTCTTTACTACAAACATTTGGATTTGATAAAATCTTATTTAACACATTAATAACTTTCAAATCTTTGAATTGCTCTTTTTTTACTTTAATTTTTTTTGGAAGTTTGGCTTTTTTCCATTTACGATCATACATTGGAGAATTTTCAACCAATGTATCAACTGGTATATCTGCAACTTTTTCTTCATTAAAAAAAAGTTCAATTTTTTTACTTTTTGTTGTTTTGCCAATTACAGCAAAATCTAAATTCCATTTATCAAATATTTTTTTAGCCTGTTCTTCTTTTCCATTTTCTAATACAATAAGCATTCTTTCTTGACTTTCAGAAAGCATAATTTCATAAGGAGTCATTTTTGACTCTCTACATGGTACTTTGTTTAAGTTAATTTCAATACCAAGATTTCCTTTAGAGGCCATCTCTATACTTGAAGAAGTTAATCCTGCAGCCCCCATATCTTGAATGGCAATAATTGAGTCACCACTCATTAATTCTAAACAAGCTTCCAATAAAAGTTTTTCTGTAAAAGGATCTCCAACTTGAACCGTAGGTTTTTTTTCTTCGATTTTGTCATCAAAACTAGCTGAGGCCATACTAGCTCCATGAATTCCATCTCTACCTGTTTTAGAGCCAACATAAATAACAGGCTTTCCAAGACCTGCAGCCTTAGAGTAAAATATTTTGTCTTTTTTTACCAATCCTAGCGTCATGGCATTTACTAAAATGTTACCATTGTAAGATTCATCAAAACTTGTTTGACCTGCTATAGTTGGTACACCCATACAATTTCCATAACCACCAATTCCATGCACAACACCCCTTAATAAATTTTTCGTTTTTTTATGTTGTGGAGAACCAAAATGTATTGAGTTTAGATTTGCGATAGGTCTTGCACCCATTGTAAAAACATCTCTCATAATTCCACCAACTCCCGTCGCAGCACCTTGGTATGGTTCTATAAAAGATGGGTGATTGTGACTTTCAATTTTAAAAACAATTGCATCATTGTCACCAATATCTATTACACCAGCATTTTCACCTGGTCCTTGAATAACATTTTTCCCTTTAGTAGGTAAATTTTTAAGATGAAATCTTGATGATTTATAAGAGCAATGTTCGTTCCACATAGCTGAGAAAATTCCAAGTTCAGTTATATTGGGTGTTCGTTTTAATAATTCACAGATTTTTTCATATTCATCTTTCTTTAATCCATGATCTATAGCAACTTGTTCATTAACTATCATTTTATTTTAAATTATTAATTAGATTTTTAAAAAATATTGAACCATCTTCACCAGATAGAGCAGGATCAATCATTCGTTCAGGATGTGGCATCATTCCTAAGACATTCATTTCCTTATTGAATATACCAGCAATATTTTTAATAGAACCATTTGGGTTATTTTTTTCATCAATGTTTCCATCAGCATCTGAGTAAAATAATGCTATCTGATTATTATTTTGTATTTCTTTAAGTTGTTCATTAGAACAAAAGTAATTACCCTCATTATGAGCGATATGAAACTCAACAGTATCTTTATCAAAATCTTTAAAAAATGAATTTTCTTTATTATTAATTGTTACATGAACATTTTTACAAATAAATTCTAAATATTTATTTCTAAGTAAGACTCCAGGTAATAAACCAGACTCAACTAAGATTTGAAATCCATTACAAATTCCTATTACTTTACCACCACCTTTAGCAAAATTAATTACTGAGTGCATAATCTTTGATTTAGAAGCCATACTTCCACATCTTAAATAATCACCATAGGAAAAACCACCTGGTAAAACAACTAAGTCGCTTTTTGGTAACTCAGTATCATCATGCCATACCATTTTATTTTTAAAACCAAATTTTTTTAAAGCCACATCCATGTCCCTATCACAATTAGAGCCAGGGAAAGTTATTACAGAGGAGTTCATTATTTATTATTGAGATCCAATAATTTTAAAATCTTCAATTACTAAGTTTGCTAATAGTTTTTTACACATTTCTTCAACTTTATCTTCAGCGACCTTCTTATCATTTTCTTTTGTGTCAATTACAAAATATTTCCCTTGTCTTACTTCATTGATATCGTTAAAGCCCATACCATCTAAAGTTTGATGAATAACTTTACCTTGAGGATCTAAAACGTCTTTTTTAAGAGTTATAATTACAGATACCTTCATATTATTTTCTTTTTTTAATTGAGCTTAATTTTGTAACATTTACAGCACTAACATTTGATTGCTCATGAAGTATACCTAATCTTTTAGCAACTTCTGTATAAGCAGGGATTAAGTCTCCTAAATCTTTTCTAAATCTATCTTTATCAAGTTTTTTATCTGTAACCGAGTCCCATAATCTGCAGGTATCAGGACTAATTTCATCTGCTAATATTATTTCAGTTTTACCATTTGATTTAAATCTTCCAAACTCAAGCTTGAAATCAATTAATTTAATTCCAACGCCTCTAAACATTCCAATCATAAAATCATTAATTCTTAAGATCATTTTTTTTACTTTTTCTATTTCTTTTTTTGTTGCCCAATCAAAAGCATAAATATGTTCCTCTGCAATCAAAGGATCGCCAAGCTTATCATCTTTAAGGCAGTACTCTACCAGTGGCTCTTTAAGAACTGTTCCATCTTCAATTCCAAGTCTTTTAGTAATTGAACCTGAGGCAACATTTCTTACAATAAATTCAATTGGTATTATTTCTACCAATTTAATTATTTGTTCACGCATGTTTAACCTTTTAACCAAATGATTTTTAATGCCAATTTGACCTAAATTAGAAAGTATATGCTCTGAAATTCTATTATTTAAAACTCCTTTTCCTTCGATAGTAGTTTTTTTTTGATTATTAAAAGCTGTGGCATCATCTTTAAAATATTGGATAACTAGATCTTTATCATTAGTAGCATAAATTATTTTAGCTTTTCCTTCATAAAGTTTTTTACCTTTTTTCATTATTTAAACACTCTTCTAAAAATTAAATTTACATTTTTAAAATGCTTAGAATAACTAAATATAGATTTTAATTTTTTTGGTGTGATTTTACTCATGATAAACTTGTCAGATTGAATTACATTAAACAAATCTAAATTTTCGGCAAAACATTTTTTTGCATAACTTTGGACCATTTTATATGACTTTTCTCTACTTAAACCTGTTTTTGTAATTTCAAGCATTAACTCCTGTGAGAAAATTAATCCTTTAGTAATATTTAAGTTTTCTAACATTTTTTTTGGATAAACAATCATGTTGTCTAAAATATTTGTTAATCTTGCCAATGCAAAATCTAAAGTAATATTTGCATCTGGACCTATATTTCTTTCTACACTTGAATGAGAAATATCTCTTTCATGCCATAATGCAATATTTTCTAGGGCAGGTATAACTGCACTCCTAACCATTCTTGCAAGGCCAGTAAGATTTTCACTTAAAATAGGATTTTTCTTATGTGGCATTGCTGAAGATCCTTTTTGGTTTTTTGAAAAAAATTCTTGCAGCTCATAAACTTCAGTTCTTTGTAAATGTCTAATTTCAGTAGCCACTCTTTCAATCGATCCAGCAATAATACCCAAAACTGAAAAATAGAAAGCATGACGATCTCTTGGAATAACTTGAGTAGAAATAGGCTCAACTTTTAGAGAAAGTTTTTTTGCAACATGCTTTTCAACATTTGGATTTATGTTGGCAAAAGTCCCTACAGCACCAGAGATTGCACAAGTAGATACTTCATCAATAGCATCAACTAGTCTTTTTCTATTTCTTTTAAATTCCTCATAAAAGGATGCTAATTTTAAACCAAATGTAATTGGTTCTGCATGTATTCCATGGCTTCTACCCATACATGGGGTAAATTTATATTTCTTAGCTTGTTTTTTTAATACTTTTAAAATTTGATCTAAATCTTTAAGAATTATATTTCCAGATTGAACTAATTGAATATTAAAACTTGTATCTAATATATCAGACGAAGTCATTCCTTGATGAAGGTATCGTGCTTTAATTCCAGCTTTTTCAGTTACAGAAGTCAAGAATGCAATAACATCATGTTTAACTTGTCCTTCAATTTGGTGAATTCTTTTTACATTAATTTTTGCTTTTTTTTTAACTACAGAAGCAACACCCCTTGGAATTTGACCAAGTTTTTCCATGGCTTCAGCAGCTGCAACTTCTACATCAAGCCAAATCTTGTATTTATTTTCCTCTGACCATATGTCAGTAAGTTGTTTTCTAGAATATCTTTCAATCATTAATTATAAGTAAGGGGGCTTAGAATAACCTTTAGCAGATTCTGTAAAGATTTCATAACCATTTTCAGTAATTCCCAGAGTATGCTCAAATTGTGCTGAAAAAGATTTATCTTTTGTAACAGCTGTCCAGCCATCTTTAAGCATTTTTACATCCCACTCTCCAGCATTTATCATAGGTTCAATAGTAAAAGTCATTCCTGGTCTTAATTCCAATCCTGTATTTTTTCTCCCATAGTGTAAGACATTTGGTGGTTCATGAAATGTTGTACTTATACCATGACCACAAAAATCTCTCACCACTGAAAAACCTTTTTTTTCTACGAAGGATTGTATTGTGTGCCCAATATCCCCAAGTTTTAATCCTGGTTTTAGAGATTTGATTGCTAACATCATAGACTCGTAAGTTGTTTCAATTAAGTTATTAACTTTTACTGGAGTTTTACCAACACAAAACATTCTACTTGTATCACCATAATGATCATTAACAATTGCTGTGACATCCACATTGATAGCATCACCTTCATTTAAAACTCTGTCAGAGGGTATACCATGACAAACAACATGATTTAAAGAGGTACATAAAGATTTCTTAAATCCACGATAATAAAGTGGAGCAGAATATCCACCATTATCTCTTATAAATTCATAACCTAGTTTATCTATAAATTCTGTAGTGACACCAGGCTTAATATTTTCAGTTAACATATCAAGTGTCTCTGCCGCTAACTTTCCAGCAATTCTCATTTTTTCAAATTTTTCAGAATAATCAGTCATTGATAATTTTTATTTTTTTTTCAATTTTAATCTCTTTTGAACTTATTTTACATCTATAAGCTAAAAATTTAACACCAGCTTTTTTAGCAAGTTTATAATTTTCATAATATTCTTTATCAATATCTTTAGCTATTTTAAAGTCTGTAACACCTTGAATTTGAACCAAGAATAACAGATATGTTTTATAGCCTTTTTTTGTGGCCTCAATAAGAGTTTTTAGATGTTTTGATCCCCTAGAGGTTACTGCATCAGGAAATTCAGCAAGCTTATCTTTTCTAGAAAGAGTTACATTTTTAACTTCTACAAAAGTTTTTTGATTATCTTTTTCAACTAAAAAATCAAACCTTGTTTCTTTATCAAAAAAAACTTCAGGTTTTATATTGTTGCTATTCTTAACTTCTTTAACAAGATTATTTGATAACCCATGAAAAGC
>Ga0209374_1002377_pt1 | contig 16252 bp, 13 predicted proteins | sample SaaInlLV_DNA_10m_FD_184683 | JGI IMG/M metagenome (GOLD analysis project Ga0209374, IMG submission 184683) | Marine microbial communities from expanding oxygen minimum zones in the Saanich Inlet - SI075_LV_DNA_10m (SPAdes) (version 2) | ecosystem: Environmental > Aquatic > Marine > Unclassified ...
CCTCAATTCGGCTTTCACAGTGCGCAAGATTTCCCACGGTGTTGGCGTTGAGCGAACGTTCCAAACCTACAGTCCGTTGGTGGACAGCATCACGGTTAAGCGTCGTGGCGATGTGAGACAAGCCAAGCTCTACTACCTGCGTGAGCTCTCTGGTAAGGCCGCGAGAATCAAGGAAAAGCTGTCCTCCTGAGCCAAATTGGCTGCCGATAACCTAACGAGGGCGCCACAGACTGTGGGGGTGTGTCGGGGCATCACTCGCGGACTGTAACCGCATCCTTTACACTCTTGGCCCAAGTCAGCGTTGCCGGTGTCTGCATGGGTTGTATAGTTCGTCAGGCGGCGTGCCGCGCGGGCGCCGCACGAAGAAGAACCCTATGATGGTGACCGCTGGGCAGCGATAGCTGCCTAAATCGGGATGCGAGGCTAATTTGCCTATCAACTTAAGCCCGCTTGGTTTTGTGAATCAGCAAATTGTTGTGGGAGGAATCAGGAAGATGAACCCAATCATAGCCGCAGCACCGTCAGGCGCTACACTGAAACGGCGGTTTGTCGCGCTGGTCGTTAAGATATTGGCCCCGATCTTATTATCCGGAGCGGTGTTGGCGGATGACGCAATGGACATTCTTGCTGCCTCCTTGAGCAGTTTTGTCGGGCAGCCCGTGAGTATCGATTCGGTTAACCCCAGCCCAGCCCCCGGTATTGCAGAAGTCCAGATCACCAATGGTCCGCTCATTTATGCGACGGAGGACGGTGCTTATTTTTTTCTGAATGGCGATTTACATCAGACCGGCGCGTTTGGTGCCATCAATTTGACGGAAGAGCGCCGTGCGGCAGTGCGCAAAGAACAACTGGCCGCAATATCGCCCAAGGATATGGTGGTATTTAAACCTGAAGGCGAGACCCTTGATTACATCTCCGTCTTTACTGACGTTACCTGCTTTTATTGTCAGAAGCTCCATCGCGAGGTTGACCAACTGAACAGCATGGGCATTGAAGTGCGCTACCTCGCCTTTCCTCGCGGCGGTATCCCCTCCGACAGTGCCACGAAGCTCGCCACCGCCTGGTGTTCCATGGACCGCCAAACCACGCTCACCGAACTTAAGGCAGGCGTGGAAATGCCACTCAACGAATGTGCAGATAATCCCATTGCGATGCAGTATCAAATAGGGCAGCAGATGGGTGTATCCGGCACGCCAGCAATTATCACCAGCGCCGGGCAAATGATACCGGGATACCGACCTGCCGCCGATTTGGCTGCGGTGTTGGGTCTCGATTGAGCATCCGCTGCAAAGATCGGATTGACTGTGGACACGCATTTTCAACGCATTGAGCGACTTCCTCCCTACGTTTTCAATATTATTGGCGAGTTGAAGCAAGAAGCGCGCGCCCGTGGTGAAGACATTATTGATTTCGGGATGGGCAACCCCGACCAACCTACCCCTCAGCACATTGTCGATAAATTGCGCGAAACCGCTCAGCGCGGTGATACGCACCGGTATTCGCAGTCGAAGGGTATTCCGCGATTGCGCAAGGCGATTTGCGACTGGTATCAAAGCCGGTACGGAGTCACCTTGGACCCCGACAGCGAAGCGATTGTTACCTTGGGCTCAAAGGAAGGGCTTGCCCATCTGGCGTTGGCAACCACGGGAGTGGGTGATGCGATTTTGGTGCCGAACCCCAGTTATCCGATCCATCCCTATGGATTTGTGATTTCAGGGGCCGATTTGCGTCATGTCCCCATGCGCAGTGAGTCGGAATTCCTCGACGAGCTGGAGCAAGCCATCCGTAATACCTACCCCAAGCCCAAGATGCTGGTGCTGAATTTTCCGTCCAATCCTACGGGCCATTGTGTGGAACTGCCGTTTTTTGAGCGAGTTGTAGAGATTGCTAAACAGCATGGTATTTGGGTCGTACATGATTTGGCTTATGCCGACCTTGTCTTTGATGGGTACACGGCGCCGAGTATTTTGCAGGTACCGGGTGCCAGAGAGATTGCAGTGGAGTTTTTTACGCTCTCAAAAAGCTACAACATGCCCGGCTGGCGGGTTGGCTTTTGCTGCGGCAATCCCGAGCTGATTGCGGCGCTGACACGTATTAAATCCTATCTTGATTACGGCATTTTTACCCCTGTGCAGGTCGCTGCCATTGCCGCCTTGGAGGGTGACCAACAATGCGTCCGGGATATTTGCGATACCTATCGGCGGAGGCGAGATGTGCTTTGTCAGGGTTTGAATGAGGCTGGTTGGCCCGTAACGCCTCCCAAAGCAACGATGTTCGTATGGGCAGAAATCCCGGAGGCGTTTCGCCATATGGGTTCAGTAGAGTTCAGCAAATTGTTATTGCAAAGAGGTGGCGTTGCTGTCTCACCCGGCGTGGGTTTCGGAGAGTATGGTGAAGGCTTCGTGCGCTTTGGGTTGATTGAGAATGAGCACAGAACTCGGCAGGCGGTCAGAGGTATTAAGCGGGTACTCCGTCAGGGGCCACCCGTCGCAGCGGAGACATTGTCGGCATGACTGAGATAGAACCCCTAAGAATCGGTGTGTGTGGTGTGGGAACCGTGGGGCTTGCCACAATCAATATCCTGCAAAATCAGTCGTCTCTCGTGGCTGCGCGGTGCGGAAGGGAAGTGCGTGTGACGCATGTTGGTGCGCGTCGAGATCACCCCGACCACAATTATGGCGATGCCAAGGTCAGTCGTGACGTGACGGATGTGGCTCGGGATCCCGAAGTGGATGTCGTGGTGGAGCTCATCGGCGGAACCACAGTGGCGCACGAGGTGATGAAAATCGCTATCGAGCATGGCAAGCACGTGGTGACGGCAAACAAGGCGTTGATTGCTGAGCATGGTAATCAGCTGATTGCATTGGCCGAGGCGTCTGGGGTTCAGCTGTGTTTCGAGGCGGCAGTGGCGGGAGGCATCCCGGTGATCAAAAGCGTCCGAGAGGCACTGGCTGGGAATTCAGTGAGCGAAGTGGCGGGGATCATCAACGGCACCGCTAATTTTATCCTCACTGAGATGAGCAACAAGGGGCGTGCTTTTGAAGAGGTGCTTTTGGAGGCGCAAGCGCTTGGTTATGCCGAGGCCGACCCGACATTTGATATTGATGGCACTGACGCTGCGCACAAATTGGTGATCCTCGCCTCGTTGGCGTTTGGTACGCCACTGAGCATCGATGCTCCTGCCAAGCAGGGGATACAAGCCCTGACGCCCGAAGATCTCGATTACGCCAAAACCTTGGGGTACCGGGTGAAGCACCTAGGTATAGCGCGCCGGTCCGGCAATCGCATTGAGATGCGTGTGCATCCCACATTAATTCCCGAAAAAAAACAGCTTGCCGGCATCGATGGTGTTCTGAATGCCATCATGGTTAAAGCAGATGCAGTGGGTGAGTTGCTTTTGGTGGGCCCGGGCGCAGGCGGCTCTGCTACAGCCTCTTCGGTGTGCGCCGACGTAATCGATATCGCACGCGACCACGGGGCTGCTGGCTACCCGCTAGGCATCCCGGCTGGAGACCTCGCACCGCTGCCTGTTATCCCTTGGGAGGAGATCAGCAGCGAGTGGTATTTGAGACTGCATGTGACGGATCGTCCTGGAGTGATGTCAGATATCACACAGAAGTTGGCATCGAGGGGCATTAGTATCGAGTCTCTGGTGCAAAAGGCATCGAAGGAAGGAGATACTGACGTACCGATTGTTATTTTGACCCATGCGGTACCTGCTTCTCTAATGAATGATGCCACGCAGGCAGTGGTGGCGCTGGACGAGGTACAGTCTGACCTGGCGCTGATACGGGTCGAGTCTTTCGACTGATGTTGCCAGACACAGGAGCATTGCGGTGAGCATTCGGTATTTCAGCACCCGCGGACAGGCGCCAGTACTCGATTTTGAAGGCGTGCTGCTGGCAGGCTTGGCGCGCGATGGCGGCTTGTACTTACCCGACTCGCTGCCCCACTTCAGCGCCGATGAACTCCGTGCCATGCGCGGGCTTTCCTACACCGACTTGGCCACTACTGTCATCGCCCCGTTTGTAGAGGGCAGTATCGACCGCAACACTCTGGCGCAGCTTGTCGAGGCGTCATACACCGATTTTCGGCATGAGGCCATCGCACCGTTGATTCAGCTCGACCATGATCAATGGTTATTGGAGCTCTTTCACGGACCCACACTCGCGTTCAAAGATTTTGCGCTGCAGTTATTGGGTCGTCTCCTTGACCACGTCTTGACCCGGCGCGGCGAGAAAGTGGTGATCATGGGTGCCACCTCTGGGGACACTGGCAGTGCGGCTATCGAGGGGTGTCGGCATTGCGAAAACGTGGATATTTTTATTTTATACCCCGATGGCCGGGTATCAGACGTTCAGCGTCGGCAGATGACAACGGTTGAAGGCGGCAACGTCCACAATCTAGCTGTTAGAGGCAACTTTGATGATTGTCAGGCTTTGGTTAAAGCCAGCTTTGTTGGCGAGCGCTTTTTGCCCGATGGCCGCTCTCTAGTCGCCGTCAACTCTATCAATTGGGCGAGAATCATGGCCCAGATTGTCTATTATTTTTATGCCGCATTCGCCCTCGGTGGTCCCGACAGGCCAGTTAATTTTTCGGTGCCCACTGGAAACTTTGGCGACATCTACGCCGGTTATCTTGCGCATCGTATGGGACTGCCCGTTAACAATTTGGTGATTGCCACCAACCGTAACGATGTATTGCACCGCATGCTCACTACCGGCACCTATTCTCGTCAGCCGATTGAGGCCTCCCTTTCCCCCAGCATGGATATTTCCATATCCTCCAACTTTGAGCGATTACTGTTTGATCTTTACGATGGTGATGCGGCGAAGATTGCGTCGTTGATGGACGAGTTTGGTCAGGGACAAGTCGCACTGAGCGATGCTGCCTTGTCCAAGGTGAGATCGTTATTTACCAGTGCATGCGTGTCAGATGAAGAAACCTGCGAAGAGATCTCCCGGCTTTGGCGTCACACTGGACTGCTGGTTGACCCTCATAGTGCCATCGGCACTCGTGCCGCAAGACAATGTCGCAGAGCGGAGGAGGGCCCTATGGTGACACTGGCCACAGCGCACCCGGCTAAATTTCCCGCGGCCGTTGCACAAGCCAAGACCGGTGAGTCGCCGCAATTGCCTCCACATCTCATTGATTTATTCGATCGAGAGGAGCGATTCCACACCCTCGATAATGACCTGACAGCGATTCACGCCTTTATGGCGGCGCAGTGTCGGAGTTGAGCGCACCAGCGATTCGCCGGCGCAATGGCGAGATCAGCACCGCGCTACAAGGCGCCTCACTTCCTCCCATCCTCAAAAAAGTTTATGCCAATCGCGGCATCCAGCACCCCGATGAACTCGTGCTGACCTTGAATCAATTGTTACCGCCGCACTCCCTCGGTGGCATTCAGGATGCCGCAGAATTATTGGCCGATGCCATTGAAGGCGAGGGGCGAGTGCTAATCGTGGGAGATTTTGACGCCGATGGCGCGACAAGCTGCGCGATGGCGGTATCGGTATTGCGGCAAATGGGATTGGAGGAGGTTGCCTATCTGGTCCCCAACCGATTTGAGTTTGGTTACGGCTTAACGCCTGAAATTGTCGAACTGGCGGCCGCCCAGATGCCGGATCTCATTGTCACGGTTGATAATGGAATATCGAGTATTGAGGGGGTCGCCGCCGCGCGCCAATTGGGTATTAGCGTACTGGTTACCGATCATCACCTGCCCGGATCTGAGTTGCCACAGGCAGACGTGATTGTTAACCCCAATCAGCCCGGTTGCACGTTTCCCAGTAAATCCCTCGCGGGGGTAGGTGTGATGTTCTATGTGCTGAGCGCTCTGCGGGCAACGCTCAGGCAGCGCAATTGGTTTACCGAGAGAGGGATCGAGCCACCCAATTTGGGTGATGCACTGGATCTGGTTGCGCTTGGCACCGTTGCAGATGTTGTCCCGTTGGATCGTAACAACCGGATCCTGGTTGCAGCGGGCCTGGCTCGGATCCGATCGGGGCGGGCGCGTCCGGGCATAGAGGCAATATTTGAAGTCGCGGGGCGAGATCATCGGGTGGCGACAGCCTCAGATCTGGGCTTTATTGTGGGACCGCGAATTAACGCAGCCGGCCGATTGGATGACATGTCCATCGGTATCGAGTGCCTGCTGGCAGAATCCTCAGTGGCAGCCAGGGAGCGGGCTCAGACCCTGCATCAACTGAATCGGGAACGACGGGACATCGAGCAATCCATGCAGCAGGACGCGATGGTGCAGTTAGGAGCCCTCGACCTCTCGGCCGACGCGCTACCTTTTGCGATGACCTTGTATGACCCAGCCTGGCATCAGGGTGTGATTGGTATCCTTGCCTCCCGGATTCGTGAGCGCACGCATCGTCCCACCGTGGTTTTTGCGCAAGCGGGTGACGGTTGGCTGAAGGGCTCCGGCCGATCAATTCCAGGCATCCATCTTCGCGATATCCTGGATCAGGTAGCGACCCAGCATTCAGGGCTACTTAGCAAATTTGGCGGCCATGCGATGGCGGCTGGACTGAGTCTGGCTGAGGAACACCTTGATGATTTTCAGCAGGCGCTGAATGATGTTGTCGCTGCAACATTGAACCATCAATCGCCGCAGCGGATTCAGGACAGCGATGGTGTCCTGCAGGCCACAGAGTTGACTCTCACCGTCGCCGAGCAAGTGACTGACGCAGGACCTTGGGGACAGCAATTTCCAGAGCCTCTTTTTGACGGTGCTTTTTCAGTAAAGCGCCACCGCATCGTGGGGGAGAAGCACCTCAAGCTGTCACTGGAGATCGAAGGAACTGAACTGGACGCAATCGCTTTCAACATCGATGTGGAGGGGTGGTTGGGAGAACCCTTGGAGCGAATTGGAGCGCTATACCGTCTGGGCATCAATGATTATCGGGGTGATCGCTCGCCTCAGTTAGTGATTGATTCATTCTGGGCCCTTTAAAGAGACTGATATCGGCGCTCGTCTGGCACGAACCCCTGCAACCCTTTAGACTCACGACCTGTTAATCCAAGCCGGCCGCGGGTGCTCATATTAGGCTTCTGTGGGGCGGCGAATTTTCCTGATATTGGAGCTAATGCCGTGGAAGTAGCACCGCTCGTCAATCAAATTAAAGACCTCCGCGCGCGTACTGACGTGCTCAGGGGGTATCTTTGACTTTGCCGTCAAAAAAGACCGGCTGAAAGAAGTCGAGCTGGAACTTTCAGAGCCCACTATTTGGGAAAATCCGGATAAAGCACAGGCATTAGGGCGTGAGCGCGCGTCACTTGAAGTGGTCGTTGCGACCATAGAGCAGCTGGATGCCGGTTGCGCTGACGCCCGCGATCTACTCGATCTTGCGGTGGAGGAAGACGACGCTGATACGGTCAAATCAGTAGAGGATGATCTCCTTGAGCTGGATGCGGCGCTCGAGCGATTGGAGTTTCGTCGCATGTTTGCGGGAGAAATGGACCCCAATAATGCCTATCTCGATATTCAATCGGGCTCGGGAGGAACTGAGGCGCAAGATTGGGCGGAGATGCTATTGCGCATGTACCTGCGATGGGGAGAAGACAAGGGTTTCAAAACCACCTTGGTAGAGGCCTCAGCGGGGGAGGTTGCAGGTCTTAAAAGTGCGACAATCCAGTTTGAGGGAGACTATGCTTTCGGGTGGCTACGCACTGAGACGGGCGTTCATCGATTGGTGAGAAAGTCGCCCTTTGATAGCGGCGGCCGTCGCCATACCTCGTTTGCCTCTATTTTTGTATCACCCGAGATCGATGACAATATCGAGATTGAGATCAATCCGGCGGATCTCAGGGTGGATACTTATCGCTCTTCCGGGGCCGGTGGCCAGCACGTGAATACGACGGATTCAGCTGTGCGCATTACCCATGAGCCCTCCGGGATTGTGGCCAGCTGTCAAACGGAACGTTCTCAGCATCAGAACCGCGACAACGCCATGAAACAGTTGCGGGCAAAGCTCTACGAGATGGAGATGCTGAAACGCAGTGCAGAAAAGCAGGCGCTTGAGGACAGCAAGGCGGATATTGGCTGGGGCAGTCAGATCCGTTCTTACGTGCTGGATGATTCCCGCGTCAAGGATTTACGGACAGGGGTGGAAACCCGCAATACCCAAGCGGTGCTTGATGGGGCGCTGGATCCTTTTATTCAGGCCTCACTAAAAAAGGGCCTTTAAAATGATGTGTGATGGAGTTTACGGTGGATAACGCACAACAAGCGGAAGACGAGAACCGGTTGATTGCGGAGCGCCGCGCTAAGCTGGCAGCCCTGCGAGAGCAGGGTTTGGCGTTTCCCAATGACTTTCGTCGCTCGGCACTCGCCGGTGACCTGCAAACAGAGTTTGAGTCGACCGAGAAGTCAGAGTTGGAGACGGCTGATCGTCATTTCTCTGTGGCCGGTCGCTTGATCCGCAATAGAGGAGCGTTCCTGCTGATTCAGGATGGATCCGACATGATCCAGCTCTATATCAACCGCGAGCAATTATCCGATGACGCCGTTCAGGCGATCAAAACATGGGACCTTGGAGATATTGTGGCGGCCTCGGGCCCGCTGCATCGCAGCGGTAAGGGTGACCTGTACATCAACATGAAGGAGGGGCGCTTGTTGACCAAGGCATTGCGACCCCTGCCAGACAAATACCACGGCCTTGTCGATCAGGAAACGCGCTATCGGCAACGCTACGTCGACCTTATCGTTAATCCAGAGGTTCGGGAGATCTTCCGTATTCGAGCCGCCACGATTCAGTTTATTCGTCAATTCCTGGGTCATCGGCAATTCGTGGAGGTCGAGACACCCATGTTGCACCCGATTGCGGGTGGTGCAACGGCGCGTCCTTTTGTCACCCATCACAATGCACTCGATATGGAAATGTATTTGCGGGTGGCGCCCGAGTTATATCTCAAGCGGTTGACCGTGGGAGGACTCGAAAAGGTTTTTGAAATCAATCGTAATTTTCGAAATGAAGGATTATCTACCCGGCACAATCCTGAGTTCACGATGCTCGAATTTTATTGGGCGTATGCTGATTACCGCGATGCGATGGGGCTGACCGAGGAACTTATGCGAGAGCTGACCCTAGCGGTGCTGGGGACGACTGAAGTTCGCTACGGAGATACCACATTTCACTTTGATCAACCCTTCGCCCGAATGACCGTGCTCGAAGCGATACTCAAATACAACCCCGACCTCACTCATGAGGATTTGGCAGACAGGGACAGAGCCTCCGCCGTAGCAAAAAAACGCGGGCTGTCAGTGGAGGATAACTGGGGGCTTGGCAAAATTCAGATTGAGATCTTTGAGGAGACTGCAGAGGCGGAGCTACAGGAACCCACTTTCATTACGGCGTATCCGACAGAAGTGTCACCCTTGGCCCGACGAAACGACCAAGACCCCTTTGTGACTGATCGCTTTGAGTTCTTTGTAGGTGGGCGCGAATTGGCAAACGGATTCAGCGAATTGAACGATGCCGAGGATCAAGCAGAGCGATTCCGCGAGCAAGTGGCGGCAAAAGACGCGGGGGACGACGAAGCGATGCATTTCGATCATGATTACATCAGGGCGCTTGAATACGGACTGCCTCCTACGGCGGGGGAAGGTATTGGCATAGACAGGCTGGTCATGCTGTTGACTAACTCACCTTCCATCCGCGATGTGATTCTTTTTCCTCACTTACGTCACGAGCAGCTCCCTTGAACTGCCTGCTTTGCTGGCTTGCGCGGCCCGCTCGGTGCTAAGCTCTTTGAAAGAGACAGGAGTGCATTACGTGCGTCGCGGGTTTCGTGTCTGGGTTCTCGGTTTTTTCGCTGCCGGTTTATTGACTGGCTGTGTGCTGTCTCCCGAGAATAATCAAAGCGAGCCACATCAGGATGCCTCATCGAAAGAGGAGAATGCCGAAGCGGTGCCTGCTGATGCGATGTGTGCTTGTGATGCTTCGGCATTAGCTAACCACTTCGATGCCGCGCTACAAAAATTGGCGGTGGGTGATTACGAGGCGGCTCGCGCCGCGCTTGGCCAGCATGCGGTCTCGGGGCTTGACCAGGCAGAGCAAGAGGCTTCGGCGGGCCTGGACCTCATCGAGGCTATCTCTGCCCAAAATCTTGAGCCCGATAGCGCCGCGGCTAGTTCGGAAGGCGCGCGTGGATCAGTACTGCGGCTGTTATTGGCGTTGATTGCTGATCTGCAAGATCAGATTGCCGATGCGCAAGCTGAGAACGCGCTGCAGGCAGTCGAACTGGAGAAACGAGAAGATGCCTTGAAACGACTTCGGGAGCTCACCTTGGGACAACCGGAAGTCTGACACGGAACAAAGCGCCTTTGTCGGGCTTACTTTCTACCTCAATACTGCCCCCCAGCATCGTGCAGAATTCCCTGACAATGGCGAGGCCTAGGCCCGTGCCACCGTACTTGAGGCCAGTATTGGCCTCGGCTTGAGCGAACGCGTCGAACACGCGCGCTTGTTGCGCTTGCGTCATACCGATACCGGTATCGGAGACGGTTACTGTCAGGCTATCCTGATTCATGAACGCCGACACAGTGATGCGCCCTTCTTTCGTGAACTTGCAAGCATTAGAGAAAAGGTTGGTCACAATCTGTTGTAGCTTGCCTCGGTCGCTCTCCATGTCACACATGCTGTCTTTGTCGATGTCCAAAACCAGTTTGTTGTTGTTCTGTGTCAGCAAAGGTGAAAGCGCGTCGCAAACCTGAACTAACAGCGCGGCGGGACTGAAAGCCTCAAAACTGACCTGCATTTTTCCGGTTTCAATTTTGGACAGATCGAGAATATCGTTGATCAGGTTCAGTAACTGTCTGCCGGAAAAAATAATGGTGGTAAGGTCGTGATGAAATTGTTCGCGATTAATTTCTGTTTCGTCGCCCAACTCATCCTGAAGCATTTCTGAGTAGCCGATGATGGCGTTTAACGGCGTTCTCAGCTCGTGGCTGACATTGGCCAAAAACATACTTTTTGCCGCGTTGGCCGAGTCCGCATCGGCCCTCGCTGTATTCATTTCCTCAATGGCGGTTTGCAGCTTGGTAGACATCTCGTTAAACGTTCGGGCGAGATCACCAATTTCACCAGAATCGCGTTGCTCGTCGATACGGTAGGTCAGGTCGCCGGAACCAAATCGCTCAACACCCTGTTTCATTCGTGTTAGGGAGGCATTGGTGCTGCGAATCATGGCAAAAACCAGTGCCAGAGTAATGGCGATGGAACTGATAAACCCGATGACCGTAATCTGATCAGTAAGCGTAATAGTGCGGTCAATGGCGTTGGCGCGTTGAACCGCAAGAAAAGACTGTCGCTGATCAAGCTCCTGGAGTCTCTGTTGGGCAGTGCTATAAGAGCGCGCATCTTCTACCGGAGGAGTCGGACCTGCTTGGTTATAACGCTCATAAAATTGACGCCACTGCGCCATCAGGGTCGTCGTGCTGTCGTGTAGCCGCCGGTAGTGAGCCTCGAGGTCCTCTCCACCGTAGGCACCCAACTGCCGCAGTCGCTCGGTAATAATATCGAGATCGGCGCGAGCCTGATCGAGTTCGCTGTCCTCCAGTGGATCATCCGTGGTCTCGCGCAAGGTCGCTAACACCAGAACTTGTTGCCGCTTATTTTGTAAGTTTTGCTCCAGTTCTGCGGTCAATTGCGCTGCGGTAACAGCGGCTTGATAGGCGAGTGAGCTCTCGTTCCGAGCAAAGCTTCCCCAGAGCGATGTTGCGACATTAATGGCGAATAGAATGAGAATAGCGCCGGAGAACAGATAAAGGCGACCACGGAGGCTCAGTCGCGGTCTAAGTTGTGTGACAACGTCAGATGTTCGCATTAATCGCGGCCGCAATGATGGTGAGTAGAGCCGGAAAATCGACTGGTTTGGTCGCAAAGTCGGCGCATCCTGCTTCCAGCGCCCGAGCTCGGTCTTCTTCCATGGCATGAGCAGTCAGCGCAATGATCGGAATATCGCGAATCTTTGGGTCGGCTTGAGCCTCGCTGCAGGCGGTCCAGCCATCTTTGACGGGCAGATTCATATCCATGAGTACTAAAGCGGGGCGCTCCTTCAGCATCATGTCGAGAGCGGTCGCTCCGTCGGCGGCCGTGATGACTGAGTGTCCGGCGCGTTCGAGCCGGCGAATCAGCATATTGCGGTTTACCTCGTTGTCTTCTACCAGCAGGATCCGGCGCAACGTATCGGTCATCAGCGTAATCCCAAAACCGGATATGTCAGGATTGAGTCTTCAATGCCCTTGGCAAAGATCTCTCTGGGCTCCCCCAACCTGAAGACGCCGTCGGGCAGCAGTTGGCGTGTTGCTTCGGCGATCAGAATCTCATTCACGGCAGCTTGTCCCTCAATGCGAGAAGTCACATTCATCGCGTGCCCCACGCAACCGTACTTTGCCCGTTGCTCAGAACCAATATTGCCCGCAATGACCGTGCCCGTATTTAGCGCGATTCGTTGGCTCAGCGCGGGTAAGTCGGCCAGGGCGTTGGCGGCATTCACGGCCTCCATCGCCTCCCTCATGGCTAGCGCGCAGCGCACTGCGCGCTCCGGGTCGTCATCCAGTCTTCTCGGAGCGCCAAACACAGCAAGAATGGCATCTCCGAGAAACTCATCAATCGTGCCCTCAGCTTCAAAGATGATTGCTGTCATGGCCTCGAAGTAGCGATTGAGTAGCGATACCACCTGCGTTGGCGGGAGGTGCTCCGCCAAGCTGGTGAAGCCACAAATGTCCGACATCATGATAGTGACTTCGCGTAGATCTCCCCCGAGTTCCAAACCTTCTGGGGCCTCCAGAAGCTGCTCCACTATGTCATCAGAGAGGTACCGACCAAAAGTGCGCCTGATAAAACGCTCATTTCGCTCAAGCTGATGGCGGTAGTCCTCTTCCCGGTCATGCCACCGCTTTCGCTCAATGCCCGCCGAGATGCGCGCTTGAAGCAAGACCGGGTTGAACGGTTTTAACAAGTAGTCGTCGGCGCCCGCCTGAATACAGGTGATGATTTGATCCATATCCTGCCGTCCACTGATCATGATGACAGGTGTCGCACGGAGGCCTTCATGTTCTTTCATTTTTTTGAGTACTTCTGCACCCCCGATTCCAGGCATCATCAGGTCTAGAAGCACTACATCCACACCGCGTGTTTCCAGCAGTTCCAGCGCCTCCTCGCCCGATTCCGCAGAAATAACTGTATGCCCGGCGCGGGATAACAATCGGCTGATCAGTTCCCTATTTTCAGGCATGTCATCAACAGCCAAAATCACCCCTGCTTCCTTTTGGATTGGCACAGGCGGGGGTGTACCAACGAGGGCATCGGCAGCCGGTGGGGTGCTTCCGACGGAAGAGAGCAGTGCGGGGAGGGTTTGGCGCAGTGCGGGATGGAGCAGCGCGATATCTTCCTGCAGCATCTCGGCGTAGCCCCTGATGGCGCCGATAACATTGAGCAGGTCGTGGTTCACATCAGACGAGGGTGTATCGAGTAGCTCCGAAACACGTGTCAGGCCCTCCTTAAGAGCGAGCACATCCGCGTCGGTAGGGGGTTCAATAGCCACGGTAGGGCGAGCGGTCGCCGCAAGAAATGGCTCGGCAGAGGAGAGAATGCGCCGTGCCCACGCTCCCGGTTGATCTATGTCAGTGCTCACTGTGACCTTCTTTCACACCATGCAGCTTGAGTATACCGGTGAACGTTGTCATGCGAAGCTGCAACCTACAGGGGATAGGCGAGCAGTAATTGATGCGGTAATATCGCACTAACTTGGGGAGTAAATGAGGCACAAGATTTATGTTAGATCAAGTGGAAATATTTCACGGATTGTCTGACGAAGAGTTAAAGGCACTTGAGGCGAGTAGCACCACCAGAGCTTTCCCCAAAAATACGGTTGTGATTCATGAGAACGACCCGGCAGATTCTCTTTTTGTGATCGAATCAGGCAAAGTTAAAGTCTATTGCAGTGATAAAAACGGCAAAGAGTTCATCATGAATACCCTCGGCCCGGGCGATTATTTTGGAGAGCTCGCACTGTTGGACGACTCAACTCGATCAGCCTCTGTGAGAACGGTCGAAAAATCCGAGTTTCGTATTGTCATGAAAGAGGATTTTGCTGGTGTAAGGGAAGATCATCCGGGCATCACAAATCAGCTGATCAGCAACCTCGCGGGGCGTGTTCGTAAGCTGACCGCGGATGTTAAAAGTTTAGCGCTGCAGGATGTGTATGGCCGAGTAGCCAATGTGCTGATGGATCTTGCTGAAGAGCGAGGCGATGGCACCTTGTTTATTCCGGAAAAACTGACTCAGCAGGATATTGCGGATCGGGTTGGTGCCTCCCGGGAGATGGTCGCGAGAATTCTGAAAGACCTTACCATCGGCGAATATATTCGCTTTGAGGGGCGTCATATCATTATCAATACTCGCCTGCCGGCTAAATACTAGTCAGTCATCCGAGCGACCCGTAATCTGTGCGGTTAACGCGCCGCGCTTCAGGCGCACCGTAACCGCGTCTCCTTTGGCCGTATCCTGTGGTTGCCGGATCACCTTACCGTCACTGCCAGTGACTATCGCATAGCCGCGACCCAAAATGTGCTCGGGCCCGAGTGATCTGAGCAGGGATTGTTTGTGGGCCGCCTCTGCTTGCGCATCTTTGATTCTGTGCTGAATGTGCATAGCAAGTTGCTGGCGTAAGGGTGTCAGTTGAGATCGCTGTCTTAACAGTGCATGGCGTGGATGCTGGGCGATCAGCTTCAACTGTACCTGGCGTGCGTCACTCTGTGCACTCGCGACGTTTCGCTTAACGGACTGGCTTAGGGAAGAAAGTAGTCGCTGCAGGGTTGACCGCTGCTGTTTCAGAGCAAAACCCGGTTCTCTGAGCCTTTTACGCAAAGCGATGTGGTGAGTACTTTGGTCGGTTAGCACGCGTTGAGTAGATCGCGCCATGCGGGCGGATAACCCGTCGAGAAGTTGCAGCAACTCTAACTGATCCGCAGAGATTAGCTCGGCAGCAGCTGAGGGTGTCGGTGCTCTGGCGTCAGCCGCCAGATCGGCAATGCTGAAATCGGTCTCGTGCCCCACGGCAGAGACCGTAGGAATACGGGCGGCAAAAAGTGCCCTCGCCACGACCTCTTCGTTAAACGCCCACAGATCTTCGAGCGAACCACCACCTCGACCGACTACCAGCACGTCGAGTAGCAATGTGTGCTCCTTGTTTAAGCGATCTGCGAGATTGATGGCATCGGCTATTTGTGGCGCGGCATCCTCGCCTTGAACAGCGACCGGGAAAACATACACCTTGCTGTGGGGGCTGCGGCGGCTAAGAACGGTCAGAATATCTTGCAATGCCGCACCCGTAGCGGATGTCACGACCCCAATATGTTCAGCCGCAGAGGGAATGACCTGTTTGGTTTCTGGTGAGAAAAGGCCTTCCTGAGCTAATCGGTTTTTAAGTTGTTCAAACGCCAGCTGTAATGCACCGGTGCCCGCGGGCTCCATGTGCTCGCAGATGAGCTGAAATTCGCCTCTGCCTTCGTACAATGACACGCGCGCCCTAATACGAACAGATTCTCCCTGTTCCGGGCGATATTTAATCCGCATATTGGCGCGCTTAAACATGGCGCAGCGCACCTGGGCCTCTGCATCTTTCAGTGTGAAGTACCAGTGCCCCGAGCCGGCAGCGGTGAAATTGCCTATTTCCCCCTCTACCCAGACCCAGTCAAAGTGTCTCTCCAGAAGATGCTTTGCCTCCCGGTTGAGTTCGCTCACGGACAGTGCGAGAGGGTGTTGAGGCATACTCTGCATTGGCAATTAATCGCTACGGTAATGGCATGGATTAGGCGTTTTCAAAGGTGTGATTGTCGCACCAATGACCCCTCTGTATACTAGCGCGTTTGGGGAAACCCGATATTGCTTTAAGCAATGAATTGGGTACGACGAGGCCAACATGCTCCGAATCGCACACGAAGGGCTCACTTTCGACGACGTGCTCCTCCTGCCCGGCTACTCCGAGGTCACTGCCAAGGACGTTTCGCTGGTCACCCGCCTGACGCGTAATATTCCATTAAATATTCCTCTGGTGTCGGCCGCGATGGATACCGTGACCGAAGCGAGACTTGCAATTGCTTTGGCGCAAGAGGGGGGTGTGGGCATCATCCATAAGAATATGACCATCATTGAGCAGGCCGAAGAGGTTCGCAGGGTCAAGAAGTTCGAAAGCGGAGTGGTGAAAGACCCCATCACAATCGAGAGCACCGCAA
>Ga0209374_1002382_pt1 | contig 16235 bp, 12 predicted proteins | sample SaaInlLV_DNA_10m_FD_184683 | JGI IMG/M metagenome (GOLD analysis project Ga0209374, IMG submission 184683) | Marine microbial communities from expanding oxygen minimum zones in the Saanich Inlet - SI075_LV_DNA_10m (SPAdes) (version 2) | ecosystem: Environmental > Aquatic > Marine > Unclassified ...
AAAGCAGTTCCTGGGAGATTGGAAGAATTTAGCCATGAGTTAAGAGAAGATATCGAAAAACTGAAGGGGTTAGGGATTATGATTGATGCAGACGAAGAGGGCTATTTACTTCAAATTTTTACAAAACCAGTAGAAGACAGACCTACCTTATTTTTTGAAATCATTCAAAGAATGGGCGCCAAAGGATTTGGAGCAGGGAATTTTAAAGCCCTGTTTGAATCTATAGAGAGAGAACAAGCAAAAAGAGGAACTTTATAAATAAAAAAAAGACTTTAAAAAAAGATTTTGAGATGTAAAAAAGCGCTATTTTTGACTTTTTGTTTGCAAGAACAATTCATGAATAATCAATTAAAAGCACTACTCAAATTAGTTAAAAAACGGACAAAAGGAACTCCAAGACTTAGGATGTTTATTTATGCCCTGTTTTTGTTGATTTTTCTGTTACTTATAATTTCAGTAGTTGTACACGAGACCAAATAAGTTAGATTTATTTTAGTATTTACAGTAAAAAATGAAGAGAGAAGAAATTTTAAAAGCAATAGAAGAAAAGTATGATCAACTTGGGGTTCCTGTAGACGCGATGTTAGAAGGTTTACTTTGGAGTACACCGATTACTTACTGGGACTATATTCAGACGGATGCCTTGTTAGGATTACAAATTCCGAGAACAACACAGCCAGATGAAATGGTTTTTATCATGTATCACCAAGTAAACGAGTTGTTGTTTAAAATGATTTTATGGGAAATAGATCAAGTTGCAAAAGAAACAGCAGTTTCAGCTGATAAATTCACCATGCACTTGGGTAGAATTAGCAGGTATTTTGACATGCTTTGCAGTTCCTTTTCTGTGATGGCAGACGGAATGGAGAAAGAACAGTATCTAAAATTTAGAAATACACTAACACCAGCAAGCGGTTTTCAAAGTGCGCAATATAGAAAAATTGAGTTTGCATCAACCGAGCTAATCAATTTAGTTGACGCACGATACAGAAAAAAAATCGATACAAATTCCTCTTTTAAAAATGCATACAATCATTTGTATTGGCAGGCCGCAGGTAAAAATTATACGACAGGTCAGAAATCAACGTTATTAACTCTTTTTGAGAAAAAATACCTCGGAGATTTCATCAATTTTATGGAAGACTATACTGATATTAATCTTTCAGAAAAATTCAAACAATTACCCAAAAAAGTTCAAGAAAACGAGGCCTTAATCAAAGCAATGCGTCATTATGATTATACCGTAAATGTCAAGTGGGTAATGGCTCATTACAATGCCGCTGGTAAGTATTTGGGCGGAAAAGAGAAAGACTTAGAAGCAACAGGAGGATCTAGTTGGCGTAAATACATGCATCCAAAATATCAAAAAAGAATTTTTTATCCTTATTTGTGGAGTGAAGAGGAATTAAAGTCTTGGGGAACATTTTAGCTTTTTAATAGTGTTTAAAAGTTATTTTATAAAGTGTATCAAATGACTTTTTCCTGTTTTGGAACGGGATTTGTCAATCCTTTTTTATAAGTTTGATTTTTATGAAAAATTACATTCTATTATTTTTTATTATTTTCTTTTTCACAACTATTTCTAGTCAAGAAAAAGCTATTGTTTTCAAGAGTGGTGAATGGCTGAAGTATAAAATGAATTACAGTGGATTTTTAAGAGCAGGAACCGCTATTTTAGAAGTTCAAGAAAAAGATTTCAATGGCAAGAAGGTATTTCATTCAACTGGTTCTGGATGGACTTCTGGCCCTGTAAAGTGGTTTTTTGAAGTAAAAGATAAATATGAATCCTACTTTGATAAGGATACTGTTAAGCCCTATGTTTTTAAAAGAAAAATCAATGAGGGAGGATACAAAAAACATAGGATAATCTCTTTTAATTATGACTCCAAAAAAGCATATATTCAAGATTTTACGCTACAAAAAGACACTTCTGTTGCCTTTTATAATGTACAAGACATGCTTTCTTCTTTCTATTATTTAAGAAATCGTGATGTTAAAAACATGAAAAAAGGAGAAGAAATTGCCATTGACATGTTTATGGATTCTCAAGTATATCCATTCAAATTACGTTTTTTAGGAAGAGAAACATTGAAAACAAAATTTGGGACACTAAAAACAATGATATTTAGACCTTTAGTTCAATCTGGTAGAGTTTTCAAAGCACAAGAAAGTGTCACTTTGTGGATTACTGATGATGCTAATAAAATACCCGTAAAATTGAAAGCAGATTTAGCGGTAGGTTCTCTTAGAGCTGAATTAGAAGCATACAAAGGCTTGGCGAATCCTTTTTAGAAAAACAATTGACGAAACCGTTTGAGGAACTTCAGTAAGATAGACGTTCTACAAAACATTTTTATTTGTATTTTTGGAAAATATATCAAACAGCATTCAATTTTTGAAGAAAACACTCTTTTTTTTACTCTTAATTTCTTCTTTTTTGTCTTGTGAAAAGGATTCAGGAAAGATAGTTTCACCCCTAAAAAAAGCAACACCAAAACCCGTATACAAGTATGGTTATAAATTAGACGATTTTAAAGTCATACAAGACACTATTAAAAGTGGAGAAAGTTTTGGAATTATTTTAGATAGACACCATATTTTTTACCCTAAAATAAATCAAATTGCAATTTCAATAAAAGAAACCTTTGACGTAAGAAGAGTGAGAGCTGGAAAGCCATACACTATTTTAGCAAGAAAAGATTCTACCGAAAAAGCGCAAGTTTTTATTTATAAACACGACAAAATCAATGCCACGATTGTAGATTTCAAAGATTCAGTAATTCTCGCGACACGCTACAAAAAACCAATCAAGACAATTTTAAAAACTACGAGAGGGGTTGTCAATTCAAGTTTATCTGTAGCAATGGATAGCATGCATTTGACCCCTAATTTAACCTGGACAATTGCAGATATTTATGCTTGGACCTTAGATTTTTATAAACTTCAAAAAGGAGATTCTTTTAAGTTTGTGTATGAAGAAAAATTTATAGACGACACTATTTTTGGGGGTTATGGAGAGGTTAAATCGGCAATTTTTAAGCATAAAGGAAAGGATTTATATGCGTTTAGGTACGTTGCAGATTCGCTTCTAGGAATTCCAGAATATTATGATGATGAAGGGAACATGCTTCGCAGTCAGTTTTTAAAATCTCCCATAAAGTTTCAATATAGAATTTCATCAAGATACAATCTAAGAAGAAAAATTGCTTACTATGGAAATAGAGTTAGGCCCCATAGAGGAACTGATTTTGCAGCCAACGTAGGAACCCCGATTTTGGCAACCGCTAGCGGAACCGTTTCGGAATCTGCAAAAAAAGGAGGGAACGGCAATTATGTAAAAATTAAACACAACAATACCTACTCTACCCAATACCTTCACATGAAAAGACGCAAGGTTAAAAAAGGACAATATGTGAAACAAGGAGACGTTATTGGCTGGGTGGGTATGACTGGGAACACTGGAGGGCCACACGTGTGTTATCGTTTCTGGAAAAACGGGAGGGAAGTAGACCCCTTTAAACAAAAGTTACCTGCCGCAAAACCTTTAAAAAAGAACTTAAAACTGAAATATTTACAGTTTATCAAACCCCTTAAATATCAATTAGATTATAAACAAATTCCAACACAACAAACAGGAGTAATTACAGAAACTATTGCTCAAAATTAGAAAATGGCTTTAAAAAACATCAACCCCACAACAACAAGCGCTTGGCAAAAATTAACAAATCATTTTAAGGATATACAGCATATCAATATAAAAGATTTAGACAAAGAAACAAATAGGAAAGAAGACTTTTCAATACAATTTGATGACTTATTTGTCGATTTTTCTAAAAATAGAATTACCAAAGAAACCCTGAATTTATTAGTAGAATTGGCAGAAGAAGTTGATTTAAAAGACGCTATTAATAAACAATTTTCTGGAGCGGTAATTAATGTTACAGAAGGAAGGGAAGTTTTACATACCGCTTTGCGAAGTACCTCAGACGACCCTTTGTTGGTGGAAGGGAAAAATATTAAACCACAAATACAGTCTGCTTTAAGAAAAATTAAAAGCTTTAGTAATAAAGTTATTTCTGGAAAATGGAAAGGGTATTCAGGGAAATCGATTACCGATGTTGTAAACATTGGTATTGGAGGTTCAGATTTAGGACCAGATATGGTTGTTGAGTCTTTAAAATATTATAAAAATCAACTCACAACCCATTTTGTCTCAAATGTAGACGGAGATCATGTTTCGGAAGTGATTAAAAACTTAAACCCTGAAACAACCTTGTTTGTTATTGTATCTAAAACATTTACAACACAAGAAACCATCTCAAATGCAGAAACCATTAAAAATTGGTTTTTAAAATCTGGGACAATATTCGACATTCCAAAACATTTTGTTGCCGTATCAACAAATTTAGAAGCAGTAGATAATTTCGGAATTGATAAAGCAAATGTTTTTCCAATGTGGAATTGGGTTGGTGGTCGTTTTTCTTTATGGTCTGCGGTTGGTTTATCAATAAGCTTATCGGTAGGGTATGACAATTACAAAGCCCTTCTTGAAGGAGCAGAAGAAATGGACTTACATTTTAAAAATGAAGATTTTAAAACAAATATTCCTGTACTATTAGCACTCTTGAGTATCTGGTATAATAATTTTTATGGAGCAGAAACAGAAGCTGTATTGCCCTATTCTCAGTATTTATCGAAGCTCCCTGCGTATTTACAGCAAGCAATTATGGAGAGTAACGGAAAAGGAGTAGATAGAAACGGGGATGCCATTGATTATCAAACAGGAACCATTGTTTGGGGAAGTACAGGGACAAACATGCAGCATGCATTTATGCAACTGGTGCACCAAGGAACCAAATTGATTCCTGCCGATTTTATAGGATATAAAGAGTCTTTATACGGTTTAGAGGACCACCACAAGAAGCTAATGGCAAATTATTACGGTCAAATAGATGCATTGGCTTTTGGAAAAACAAAAGAAGAGGTTCATCTAGAATTAAAGTTTTCTGGAGATCAAGCCAAAATAGCATCCCTTCTGCCTTTTAAAGTTTTTGAAGGAAATAGGCCCAGTAATGCCATCCTTTTTGACAAGTTAACCCCACGTTCTTTGGGAAAATTAATTGCATTGTATGAACATAAAATTTTTACGCAAGGAATTTTATGGAACATCTATAGTTATGATCAATTCGGAGTGGAGCTTGGGAAAGAGCTGGCTAAAAAATTATTAAACAAGCAATAAATTTTTTTAAAGCACTCTTAACGATTTACAAGCTTTTTGTTAATAAAGCTGTTAATATAAACTTGCTTTAATTTCTGATCACTAAATATTTTTTGATTACTTTTCAATTTCTTAATTTAGTGTTAAAAATTAACATTAAGTTAACAAGGTAAAACTTCAAAAAGAGGAGTTTTGCGTAATATTAACACAAAACTAAACAATGAAAAATTTTAAAAACTTATTATTTGTAGCGGTATTATTTATATCGGCTACAATCTTAGGACAAGCTAAAGTTACCGGTTTGGTAGTTGACGAAACGAATCAACCATTACCAGGAGCAAGTATTGTTGTAAAGGGAACAACAAACGGTACATCAACTGATTTTGATGGGAAATTTACCTTGCAAGCAGGAGCTGATTCTGGGACAATCGTTATTTCTTTTATCGGATTTCAATCAAATGAATTCTCTTTTTCTTCATCAAACTCTGATTTAGGAACGATTCAGTTAAAAGAAGATGCAAACACATTAGACGAAATTGTAATTACTTCTGGAGTCATTGACATTGCTAAGGTGAGAGAAACTCCAATTGCAGTATCTACAATTACTGGAAGAGAAATTTCTTTAAAAGTAGGAAACATGGAGTTTCCAGAAATTATGAACACTACTCCAGGAGTGTATGCTACAAAACAAGGTGGTGGTTACGGAGATTCACGAATATCTCTTCGTGGTTTTGATCAAACAAACACTTCTTTTTTAATTAACGGACAGCCTGTTAATGATATGGAGAATGGGAGAGTTTACTGGTCTAACTGGCAAGGGTTAACAGATGTTGCTTCAGGTATCCAGATTCAGAGAGGTCTTGGTGCGTCTCGTTTAGCTGTTCCTTCAGTTGGAGGTACCGTTTCTATTTTTACGAAAGCTGCTAACAAAACAGAAGGTGGTTCTATAACTTCTATGGCAGGTAACGATGGATATTTAAAATCTACGATTTCATACAATTCAGGTAAAAATGACAGAGGTTGGGCTAGTTCATTCCTATTCTCTAAATGGCAAGGTGATGGATATATCAATAGCACATCTGGAGAAGGGTATACCTATTTTTTTGCAGTTGGTTACAAACCAGAAGGGTCTAAACATGATTTAAACTTTTCTTTTTTAGGAGCTGGTCAATGGCACCACCAAAGAGATGTGTGGGTATCTATTAGAGATTATCAAAATTTTGGTGATGAAGGAATAGACAGAAGATGGAACACCAATGGCGGAACTCTAGATGGTAAAGAATTTAACATGAGAAGAAATTTCTACAATAAGCCACTTGCAACGTTTAACTGGGACTATGAAATTTCAAGCAATGTAAAGCTTGCAACTTCATTATACGGTTCTGCAGGACGTGGTGGTGGAACAGGACCTCGTGGGAATAACTATAGAAACTCAGTTTCTGATATTTTACCATTCCGAAAAGATTTAACAGAACACTACATAGAAAATGGTAGAGGTTCTAGAAATGCTGATGGGACAATTAATTTTGATGCAATTATAAACGAAAATAGAAGTGTTGCTTCACCTTATAGTGGTGAAATTAGTGGATTTGAAGGTCAATTAATAGGATCAAATGGATTTAGAGATGATGGAGTAAGTAGAGAAGTTCTTGTAAGAAGAGCATCAATGAATTCACACAACTGGGTTGGAGCAATTTCTAACTTAGAGATTAATAGTAATAAATTTAAATACTCTATAGGTGTTGATTTAAGATCTTACACAGGTTATCATTACCGTGTTCTAAATAACCTTATGGGCCTAGACGGGTATTATTCTTCGGGGAATCAAAATTCTGCAGGACAAATCATCAATACTACTGTTAAGGCTTCACCTTTTAACAGTACTGGTTTAAATGATGGTGCTAAAATTGATTATTTCAATATTGGTGTTGTAGGTTGGCAAGGTTTTAATGCTTTAGCTGAATATAATGATGATGGAAAATTAACCGCTGTAATTCAAGCAGGATTATCTAACCAATCATTCCAGAGAAAAGATTATTTTGATCAACCAGAAAATCCTATTTCAGATACAAAAAATCAAGGGGGTGGATACATTAAAGGTGGTGCAAACTTCAACTTTAACGAAAAATCAAATGTATTCTTCAATGCAGGTTTTATTTCTAGACAAGCTCAATTTGGTGCTGTGTTCCCTGGATTCGCAAATGATGTAAATCCAGACTTACAGAACGAAGAAATTAGTTCAATAGAATTTGGGTACGGATATACTTCAAGCAAACTTGATTTTAAAGTAAATGTATACTCTACTTCTTGGGGTAATAGATTTGTTACTCGTTCCTTATCTAACCAACAAGGTGTAGACGGAACTGCTCAATTTAAAGATGTTGATGTTTTACACAACGGTCTTGAAGTAGAAGGAAATTATAGAGCTTCAGACAATTTAACATTTAAAGGGATGTTGTCAATTGGAGATTGGAAATACACTAAAGATTTTGAATCAGAATTATTTGATGAAAATCAACAATCTATTGGTACTGGTACTCTTTATACCAAAGGATCAAAGGTTGGTGATGCTGCACAATTTACTTCTTACCTAGAAGCTGCTTACAAAATGGGTAAATGGAATTTTGATCTAGGATACAGGTTTGTAGATGGATTGTATGCTGATTATTCTATTACTGATTCTCAATTTACAGAACCTGATAATGAGGGGGCTTTAAAACTTCCTTCTTATGGCTTGGTTGATTTTGGTGTTACTGTTAAATTTGGAAAAGGTTTTAGTTTCAGAACAAACATTAATAACCTACTTGACACTACTTATATTGCAGAATCTAATTCTAATATTCACGCAGATTCAAGCTCAGAAACTTGGAACGGTATAGATGTTCGTAATTCAGTATGGTTCGGTTTTGGACGTACTTGGAACGCATCACTTAGATATAGCTTCTAAATACATTTATAAAATTTTTAAAACCATCTTTGATTCTAAATTGAAGGTGGTTTTTTTTTATATAAAATTAGTAACTTTACACAATTAAAAAACCAACTTCATAATTATGAAAGATATTCATTCGTATTGGGCCTATCTAGTTTTGGCAATTCTAATTTTTGCTGTTATCAACGCGGTAATAGGTCTTATGTCTAAGAAACAATTTACAGACAAAGATTTACGTATTGCCTTATTTACTCTTATTGTTTCTCATATTCAATTGTTAATTGGTTTGTCTTGGTATTTCATGTCTCCCTGGTACAGTGCTCTAAAAGCAAGCGGAGCAGAGGTTATGAAAGATAAAGGCGCAAGATTAATTGCAGTAGAACATCCTATAACCATGATTTTAGCTATTGCACTCATTACAATAGGTTGGTCTAAACATAAAAAGAAGACTTCAGATGCTGCTAAGTTTAAAATAGTTGCTATTTTTTATGGAATTGCATTATTGTTAATACTTTCGAGAATTCCTTGGAATAACTGGTTTTAAAATGAAAGTATTAAGCTACCTTTTATCTCCTATTTTTATAGGAGTATTTTTTTTAATTTTGCTCATTCTTCACCCTTTACAATGGCTAAGCCTAAACGTTTTTGGTCATAAGGCTCATGGAAAAGTAGTGGATTGCTTAAATTTTTTTTTGGTGAAGTCCATGTTGATACTCGGTGTAAAAGTTCGTGTTATTAATAAGCACATACTCCCCGAGAATGCTTCTCTTATTTTTGTTTCAAATCATCAATCTACTTTTGACATTCCACCAATTGGTTGGTTCTTTAGAAAATACGCTCCAAAGTTTGTTGCAAAAATAGAACTAGGAAAAGGAATCCCAAGTGTTTCTTATAATTTAAAACATGGTGGTGCAGCTTTAATCAACAGAAAAGATCCAAAACAAGCCATTACAGAATTGGTTCGGTTTTCGAAACGAATTCATGAAAAAAAATGGGGCGCAATAATTTTCCCTGAAGGAACAAGAAGTAGAAACGGAACTCCTAAAAAATTTGCAACAAACGGATTAAAAATGATTGCGAAGTACAACCAAGAAGGATATATTGTACCTTTGACAATTAATAATTCATGGAAAGTTTTTAAGTATGGTAAATTTCCACTAGGAATTGGGAGCCCAATAACAATTACAACGCACCAACCTATAAAAATCAATTCTTTACCTTTTGATGAATTATTAAAACAGACAGAGGAAGTCATAAAACAACACATAAACTAAAAGAATGTCTATAAAAAATATTAGAAAGGAAGTAATGCTAACCCTAGAAAAAAGTATGGATACCTTCATGGATAAATATCTAATCCCTGCTGAAAAAATTTGGCAACCCACAGATTTTTTACCCAATTCGCAAAAAGATTCATTTATTTCTGAAGTTGAAGAAATTCGTGAATTATCTAAAGAATTACATGATGATTTTTGGGTAGTTCTCGTGGGAGACACTATTACAGAAGAGGCATTACCAACCTATGAGTCCTGGTTGTTAGATTTAGACGGAGTGACTCAAGATCCAGACAATAGCTGGGCAAAATGGGTAAGAACATGGACTGCAGAAGAAAATAGGCATGGAGATGTTTTAAACAAATACCTTTATTTATCTGGGCGTGTAAATATGCGAGAAGTAGAAATTTCTACACAACATTTAATTGCAGATGGTTTTGATATTGGGACTTCAACAGATCCATACAAGAATTTTATTTACACCTCTTTTCAAGAGTTAGCAACCTACATTTCTCATAATAATGTGGCTAAAATTGCGCGTAAAAAAGGACACAAAGCGTTGGCCAAAATGTCTAAAATCATTGCAGGGGATGAAATGAGACATCACCAAGCATATACAGAATTTGTAAAAGAAATTTTCAAAATCGACCCTAGTGAAATGATGTTGGCTTTTCAGCACATGATGAAACACAAAATTGTAATGCCTGCATTGCACTTACGGGAGTCTTTTGGAGCTAAAGGAAGTCTATTTGATGATTTCTCTTCAATTGCTCAAAGAATTGGTGTGTATACAGGTTTTGATTATGTTGATATTCTGAAGAAGTTGAACGGAGCTTGGGAAATTGATAAAATCACCAATTTAACTCCTGAAGCAGAAAAAGCGAGAGATTATTTGATGAAACTTCCAGATAGAATGTATAGAATTACCGAGAGAATTGTAGTTCCTGATACTGATTTTAAATTTAAATGGATGATAAATCCAACTTAGTTTTAGAGCTTAGTTCTTATTCCGTGTTGCTTTTTGTGAGATCTATTTCAAATAAACATACGGGAGCTTCTTGATAATGCTTCGGTAAATTTGAAGTATTTTTAAGAGTATGCATGCCTAAAAAATCAAATCCGGCTTCTTTATAATGTTCAATTAATCTCGTATTATTTCCTAAAGTATCTAATCGTATAAACTGTATTTTTTTTTCATCCGCAAATTGTTTTGCCCAATCTACAATTTTAGCAACCATTTTTTTTCCCCTAAAATTTGGACTCGTAGCGATTCTATGGATATAAATAGCGTTGTCTTTATTTTTCTCTTCCCAAATTTGTTCATCACTAAACGTTATAGCCCAAATACAAACCACTTCGTTCTCAATCAACATTTTAAATTGTCTCTTTTCAGTAATTTCAGTTTCAACCATATTTCGATCAAAATTTGGCCAAACAATTACTTTCTTCTTTTCTCTTTGATACTCTGAGGCAATTTTATAAAGCCGAAAGATTTCATCAATATCTACAATCGAAACGTTTTTAATGGTCATTGTTTTTTATAAAATTTTAATTTTAAAAGCATCTTTATCATTTAAAAAGCCCAATCTTTTTCGGATGCCTTCTTGTGCTGTTTTTACCAAAGTTGCTTTTACCATTCCGACTTCCTCCTCTTTAAGCGAAGAAAGCGCTTCTCCCAAACAATTTACAACTAAAGAATATCCCGAATAGTTATAGTTATTAGCGTCTTTACCTGTTCTATTGATGCCAATTACATAGCTCATGTTTTCTATTGCTCTTGCTCTTAAAAGCGTATCCCAAGCTCTAATTCTTTTAACTGGCCAGTTGGCAACGAAAATTAAAAGATCGTAATTTTCGGAGTTTCTCGTCCAAACCGGAAACCGTAAATCGTAGCAAATAAACGGACAAATTTTCCACCCTTTAAAAGTTACAACGAGTTTTTCTGTACCACAAGTGTACACGGTATTTTCTCCAGCCAATGAAAAAGAATGTCTTTTGTCATATTTTTCAATTTTCATAGAGGGGTGCACAAAAAGTAACCGATTGTAGTAGTTTTCATTTTCTTCTATAACCAAACTTCCAACCAATGCAATTTGATGCTTTTTCGCCATCTTTTGCATCCACAAAACGGTCTCACCGTTCATTTTTTCAGCTACTTTTTTCGGATTCATTGTAAAACCGGTTGTAAACATTTCTGGCAGAACAACAAGGTCTGTATCTTTAGAGAAAGCACTTATTTTTTCTTCAAAAAACGCACGATTTTTTGTTGGATTTTCCCAAACCAAATCTGCTTGAATTCCGAGGACCGTTAATTCATTTTGCATTCAAAAATAGTTTACTGATTAATGAGCTATAAATGTAAGTTTTTGTATTTTAGAAATCCTAACTGATTCTAAAAAAATTGATGCAATCTTTCATATCTCAGACTATTGACACTATTTTAAAAACGACAACATCTTTTCAAGACGTTGTTTTTATTCTTCCCTCTCAAAGAGCAAAAGTATTTGTGAAACAAATACTTAAAGAAAAAATAGCAGTAGGTTTTTTGCCAGAAATACTAAATATTGAACAGTTTATCAATCAAATTTCGGGCATAGAAAAGGCAGATAATATTCAATTGCTTTTTCATTTTTATACGATTTATAAAGACATAGAAAAAGAACCCGTTTCTTTTGATGTGTTTGCTTCTTGGGCATTTACAGTGCTTCAAGATTTTAACGAAATAGATCAACATTTAATAGCCGCAAAAGATATTTTTATCTATTTAAGAGACATTCAACGTTTAAAAAAATGGTCTGTAAAAGGAGAATTTAAAGAAACGGAATTAATGAAAGATCATTATTCATTTCTAGAAAAGTTGAATGCCTTTTATACCGCACTTTATCAATATTTAAATGAAAAAAATATTGGATATCAAGGGTTAATTTATAGAGAATCTTGTAAAAAAATAGACATATTTTTACAACAACATGCTCATAAAAAATTCTTTTTCATTGGTTTTAATGCATTGAATAAAGCAGAAGAGTTTTTATTTCAGAGGGTTTTAGAGAACGGAAATTCTGATATTTATTGGGACATAGATACTGTTTTTTTTAATTCAAATCACCAAGCAGGTAAATTTTTAAGAAGATACAAAGCAACATGGAGCTACTATGAAAAAAATGAGTTCAAGACCTTAGGGTCTTCATTTTCTACACCAAAAAAAATGGAGGTTATTGGAGCTCCAAAAAATACCACACAAATAAAATATGCTGGAGAAATCTTAGAAAAATTTACCGATTTTACTAATACTGCATTGATTTTAGCTGACGAAACCTTACTGCCAATAACGTTGAATTCTTTGCCCAAAAATATAGATGCCATCAACATTACCATGGGATACCCTTTAAAGGATGTTCCTACAACAAATTTATTATTGTCAATTTTTCAACTATTTATCTCTCAAGAAAAACTTAATAAAACACTTGTAAATGAATTTTATTATAAGGATGTCATTCGTTTTTTAAAACAGCATTCTATTTTTAATTTAATTCCAGATATTACTCACTTTTCTGATGAAATTTCAAAACAAAACCAGACTTTTATTAATAAAACCCATCTTCACAAAGCACTAGAAAAAACGCCTATTGAGTTTCGAGAAGTTGTCATGTCAATTTTCAATTCCTATGTGTCTATTGATGATTTTATTGATCGGATTTTACACTTGATTAATTTTATAAAAGAAGATACAAGTGACCTAGAAAAAGAATATTTATTCCGTTTTTACACAACCTTTACCCAATTAAAAACACTGCAAAAGGAGTATGAATATTTCTCTGATTTAAAGACTCTATTCCTTTTCTTTAAACAGCTAATTTCTTCAGAAAGTTTATCCTTTCAAGGAGAACCATTAAGAGGGTTGCAATTAATGGGAATGCTGGAAACCCGTGTTTTAGATTTCGAGAATATCATACTAGTATCTACAAATGAAGGGGTTTTACCAGCAAGTAGCCAACAAAACTCCTTCATTCCTTTTGATGTAAAAATAGAGTTTGACATACCAACTTATAGAGAAAAAGATGCAATTTTTTCCTATCATTTCTTTAGACTATTGCAGCGGGCAAAAAAGGTATTTATCATTTACAATACAGAACATGATGTTTTTGGAAGTGGTGAAAAAAGTAGGTTTGTAACCCAATTAGAAATGATGAGAACAGATATTGTTCATAAAATTATAACCCCAAAATTGATACATCAGAAGGCCCCTTTGAAAGTAGTTGCTAAAAATGAATCTGTTCTAGAAAAGTTAAAAGAACTCTCTATAAAAGGGATTTCACCCTCCGCTCTAACCAATTATTTATACAATCCAATTTCATTCTATAAACAGAAAATTCTCAAATTAAAAGAATTAAAAGATGTTGAAGAAACAGTAGCATACAACACCTTAGGAACTGTTGTTCATGAAACATTAGATGAGTTGTACACGCCATTTGTTGGTAAATTTTTATTGATAGGACATCTTGATTTGATGGAAAAAAAATCTAAAGAAATTGTAAAAAAGCATTTTAAAAAGGAATTTAAGAATGGAGATATTTCAACAGGAAGAAACCGTTTAATTTTTGAGGTAGCCGTCAGATTCGTTCATAATTTTTTAGCACAAGAACAAGAGCTATTGAAAGATGAAAAGAATCAATTAAAGATACTAGCAACCGAAGAAAACTTAGCAACAGAATTAAAGATTGATGGATTCGATTTTCCAATAAAAATTCACGGTCAAGTAGATAGAGTAGATGAACTAAATGGTGTTTTACGAATTATAGATTACAAAACAGGAATGGTAAGTAGTTCTGATTTACGTGTTGCCGCATTTGAAAGTTTGCGAGAAAAACAACAATATAAAGCCATTCAAGTATTGCTGTATGCTTATTTATATACAAAAAGTAAAAACTATAATTTCAAGCAACCTTTAAAAGCGGGAATTTATTCTTTTAAAAACTTAAATAGTGGTTTTTTAGCAGTTGATTTTTCTTCAAATTATAGAAATCCAGCGGTAGAAATAACTTCAGAAAAATTAGATGAATTTATCGATCAAATAAAAAGCTATATCACAGAAATTTATTCTCTCGATGTAGATTTTATAGAACCTGCTGATTTAAAATATTAATTTATTTTCCTTTTAAAATCAACAAAGGGATTGAGGTATGAAACTCTTGTTTTAAAACTGTATTTTTTTCCCATAATTTTTTAAAGAAACCGCGTTTGCGTCTAAACACACACAATATATCTGGATTGTGGGTTTTAAAATGCTCTAATACACCCTGAAAAGTAGTGGCGTTTTCAGTAACAGTAAAAGTAGTTTGTAGTTTAGACAAGTCTTTATCGATGACTAAATCTTCCTCTTTATACCCGGCAGTTTTCACCAATAAAGAGTTTACTTCAGGGCTTAGGTGCTTCACCATAAATTTTAATGGATTTAAAGCTGTCTTGCTTTTCACAACACCCGATTTAAAGGCTAATAATATCGTATTTATTGGTTTGTAAACATAGCTTTCTGGGACAGTTAAAACAGGTAATTTTGTTTTTTTAACCAAACTTCCGGCAGTACTTCCTAAAAACACTTCTTCTTTAATTGAATTGCTTTTGGCGCCAACAATAATTAAATCAACACCAATTTCATGATCCACCGCTTCTACACTCTCAAGAACACTTCCTCTGGAGGAAATTAATTTTATGGCTACTTTTTTTCTATCAACAGATTTCACAATTGCACGTAAATATAAATTTGTTTCTCGTTCTATAATTGCGTTTACATTTACCATAATTCCAGCTTTAGATTTTGCTTTATAAGCTCTAAAAACTAAAATATTAGCACCAATTTCTGCAGCAAAATCGATCGCATATTGCAATGTAGATTGGGCGTTTTCTGTAGATCCAATAGGGACTAAAATATTTTTCATCATCCTAAATTTAAAGCAGCAAAGTTAGGTATTTTTCAATCATTCTTTTCTGTTTACACATTTTAGATATGTACCTTTGTTCAAAAGAATATACTTGAGCGCAAACATTGGCTTTAAAAGCATCAATAAATTAGCTATTCCTGCTTTAATTGCAGGTATTGCAGAACCTTTATTGTCTATAACAGATACTGCAATTATTGGCAATATTAACGAGAATGCCACAGAAAGTCTGGCTGCTGTAGGGATTGTTGGCGCTTTTATATCGATGTTAATTTGGGTATTTGGTCAGGTTAGAAGTGCAATTTCTTCTATTATTTCACAATATTTAGGAGCTAATAAATTAGATGAAGTTAAAACATTACCAGCCCAAGCAATTGCAATAGTCATTTTAGGAAGCTTGTTTGTTTTGGCAATTTCGTATCCCTTTGCAACACAAATTTTTCAATTTTACAATGCATCAGGAGAGGTTTTGGCCTATTGTATAACTTATTTCAAAATACGAATTTTCGGATTTCCATTTTCACTCTTTATTTTTGCTGTTTTTGGGATATTTAGAGGATTGCAAAACACCTATTATCCAATGATTATTGCAACTTTCGGCGCATTGCTAAATATTATTTTAGATATTATATTCGTATATGGAATTAAAGGTCTTGTCCCTGCAATGAATATTGAAGGAGCTGCTTACGCAAGTTTAATTGCACAAATTACAATGGCAGGTATCGCACTAATTTTACTAGTGAAGAAAACGCCTATTTCTTTAAAAATAGAATTAAAATTTCACAAAGAAGTTTCGCGTTTATTAGGAATGATAGGAAATCTGTTTATAAGAACAATCGCTTTAAATATAGCATTGTATTTTGCAACAACTTTTG